>MDTB01031926.1_pt1 | contig 175173 bp, 177 predicted proteins | sample 811161 | NCBI WGS metagenome assembly MDTB01 (sample SAMN05326650, study PRJNA326480) | marine metagenome | isolation source: seawater | place: Mediterranean Sea | collected 2009
CTAGAGGTTTAGGAACTGCTTGGACAACTGCGATCTTGGCTGAATCTGATGAGCTGAAATCTTTATTAGGATTGCCTTCAGCTACAACTGAGATTGCTATGTTTCCTGTAGCTTGGACGAAAGGCACTGATTTTAAAGCCGTGTCGAGAACCCCATCACGCGAGATAACGTACTTTAATACCTATGGATTAACATTTGAGAATGGGCCGGACATCCCTTTCTCATTCTTGAATGGCCCTGGCATGGCTGTAGAGGTAGACGTCGCAGCAAGACGAGAAGATGCTTGGAGTCTGATGAGTGACATTAATTTCGGTGGGAAATTTTCTTCCGAATTTGTGGGGGCTGACTGGGATGAAGGATTTACTGGTCCGGAGATAGGAGCAACCTTTACTGGGCGAAATAGGAACGAACATCTTGGGGACTGGACAGCGAAGTGCGTTATTGACGTTTACGATGAAGGATGGCTTTTCGGCTGGTGCACTGGAGATATCTCTTTCCCAGGAGCTCGATGGAGGTATGAACTCATAGATTTAGGTGGATCTATCCGCATTCGGCATAGGGTAATTTTAGGTCCAGGGGAATCAGGATTGACGAGAATTATTGCAGAGAAACCTGAAATAGAAAGCAAGATCATAAAGAAAAGGCTTTTGTCGCTGGGCCAAAGTATGCAGATGGTTTTGGATGGAATGAAAGATCAGCTAGAGGGCTAGCTTAGATAGGTTCAGTTTCAGGCAATTTCACTAATGGAATAATTCTTTGAGTTTTGCCTTGATAGGTTTCGTACCATGCTCGGTCAGCGCACAGCTGATTCCATGTCGCGCTTCTTTCATCACCTTCTAGGATTTCAGGTTCTGACCAGAATCTTCCATTTTGAACTTGCACTTTCACTCTTGGATTAGCTTTCTTATCTTTCAAATTGATGAACCATGAGGGGTTACTGCTGGCACCAGCGAATGAAGCGACAACTATTCGATCACCATCAGTGTTTTTCCATGTTGGTAGGGCAACTTTATGCTCATTTCCGGTTTTCCGACCGATAGTTGTCAGGAGAACGTGATGCATTCCCGCTTGAACCCAAACAAGGTCATCGTCTGTGACTTCCATTGCTTCGACGTGCATCTTTGTCAAATCTACGATTTCGGAATGAGTTGGAGTATCCCAAACCTGATCTACATGCTGATCTGTGGGTTTATAGTGTGATCCCATATAGCCCTTATTAGAGGTTTAGGCCGAAAAGTTTAATTGCATTTTTTCTTGCAATTTTATCGATAGTTTCTTGTTCAAGGTGACCGAAAAGATCTTCAGCTATTGCAAGAGTATTTGGAAAAGTTCCGTCTTGGTGAGGGTAATCAGTTTCAAATAGGACATTATCTTCACCTATCCTTTCAAGAAGGTCAATCCCCACAGTGTCTTTAAAGAAACAGCTATAGACATGTTTTTTGTAATAATGAGATGGGGGTTTGGGTAGTCGCTTTTCGCCTTGCGCCCATTGATGGGTCTTCCATGTATCGTCAGCTCTCTCAACGAAGTATGGAATCCAACCGATCTGGCTTTCTGCGTAGAGAAGTTTAAGATTTGGAAATTCTTCAAACTTTCCGGAGAATATCCAATCAATCATGGACGCTGCGCTGTTGCACACGATTAAGTTAGCGGTTACTACTGTTGGGGCTTCAGGAGAGGTCTGCACTGTTTTCGTTCCGGACCCAATGTGCATACAGATTACAGTTTGGGTTTCTTCGCATGCTTTGAAGAAAGGGTTCCAAAAGTCTCCATGAAGACCAGGACGACCAAGCCAAGCCGGCAGTTCAGACCATGCGACTGCGCGACAACCCTTTTCCGCTACTCGATATATTTCCTGAGCAGCTAATTCGGCATCCCAGAGCGGGACGATGCACAACGGGATTAACCGACCTTCACTGGAGCCGCACCATTCGTCTATCATCCAGTCGTTGTATGCCTGCACGCACAGTAAGCCAAGATCTAAATCATCTGCTTCAGAAAATAGTTGACCACAAAATCTTGGGTAGTTAGGAAAGCACAACGATGCCTCAACATGGTTTATATCCATGTCAGCCAGGCGGGCCTTTGGGTCGTAACATCCTGTGGCTATGTCATCGTAAGTGACGCCTTCCATAGTCACTTCCTCCGGAGGAATACCTGGACAAGCAACCATTTGTTTAATCTGATAGCGCTTATTCTCGAAATGCCACCATGCCGCCATCTTGTCACCCTTCCCAGGTGTTTCTAGCCACACGCCATCATTAAGTGTCATTTCTCCTTGTGGGGCGATGACTATCTTCGGGGCATGTTCCTTATGTTTGTTGGGCATTCTGTCTTGCCAGACATGAGCAGGTTCAATAACGTGGTCGTCTGCGCTAATAATCTTGGGAATCATGACATCCTCATTCTAGTTTGAGTTTAATCCTTTTGGTAACTCATGATAACTGCAAAGCACATCTCGTCATTACTCCCGTCGGCCCAGAGGATATAGCTTGGCTCGAGATTGTTGGGTCTAAGAGACCTGTCCCATACACATTCAAGCCGTATGATGTCATTTCGTTCAATATAAATTTTTTCTACTGGATAGTATGCGAATTGCCATTCGAAATCCCAATCGGGGATGTCAAGCAATATCAACTCATCAGGCGTTTCAGGGTTAAGAGTCATTCTGAAGGATGCGCCGATATTGTGTTGATGCCCAAGTACGCTTGATATATACCCTTCAAAGCGCGCTGGCTGGTCACAAGTCGAAGAGGCTATTCCATTCGTCATCTGAGCAAAGTCGTCAGGCGTGTAGCCGCATTCTTCTAGGATTCCATCAGCTTGGACTATCCCATCATATTGTGCTTGAGCGTACAAGTATGCATTATCCCGATCACACAATGGCCCTTCTTCCCATTCAGCACATGGTATTTCTGCAGGTGCAGTGTAGGTCTGGACTTGGATTGGTTTTGTATTTTTGTCTGTTGACCAGACTGCGCGAAAGGTGGAGCGGTCCTCAGGGGCCTCAACGTCGTAGTGATAATGGATTTGCATAACAAAGAAATCGCCTGGATCCATTTTCAGTCCAAGTCCATCTTGGTATTGGATTGCTCCAGTTCCAGGCCCCCAAAAAGTCAAGATTTCATCACTTGCAAGACCAGTAGACCCAAAGCAACTCCAACCACCTTGACCCTCTTGCGCATCTTTCCGCTCTGCCGCTAACCGGTATTCTGCAGAAACTTTATATCCGACTAGATGATGGACAACTTCAGTTTGGTCAGGAATGAACTCATACGCAGTCAGGTATTTTGTTTCTGTTAATTCAGGGTCATAGATAAAACAGCGATACTCATCTGGCTGACCGATTTCTCCATCATAAAAATTATCTGCAATAAGTTCTTGATCGTATGTTTTGAGGAATGGAACGTCTCGAGTTGGTATTAGCTGTGTAGTCCCTTCCACGTCGACTGGCGCCCCTGATTGAACCCATGCAACAATGCTCTCTCTTTGGCTGACATCGAGGCTCGCATCGTGAAGAAAAGGGACACTCAGGTCTGAAGCTGGCCACGGTGGCATAAACCCTGTCTCAACAACTGCTCCGATGGCGAATGCGTACGCCGAGACCTCTGCTGCGGTGTCGAGTTTAGCGTGGGGGACGCCTGGTCCTCTGCCTGTATGGCATAATGCGCATGCATTTTGGATGATTGGCAGAATCTCATTTGCAAAGGATATGGGAGTTTCTTTGTCTTCAGTTTTGGAAATTGCATCGGTCTGGCTCTGAGAGGACGTAGAGATTTCTTGGTTGCTATTATCAGATACAATCGGCGCTGAAGACTGGTTTGAGTCAGAGGAACATGAAATAGCCAAAGCGCTAAGACTAATTAGGACTCCGAGAGCTTTCCAATGCTGTGACGGCATAGCATTATCTTACCGGCAGGGTCAAGAGCTAACTTACATCACCTACTCCAAATTGTTCGTTAGCTATTTCAAATGCAACTTTTGCAAGGCGTAACGTACTGTCATCGGATGAAATTTGAATAAGCTCATCAAAATCCATCCACCGCATTTCGACACTTTCATGATTCTTCTGGATGCAACTGTTCTTTGGAGCGTGAATTAAATATCTCACATCAAAATGTAGATGTTCTGGTTCACCTGGACGCTCCGGTATTAGATGCACGTCGCAATCTATACCCGGAGTGAGTATTTGCAACCCTTCAATGCCCGTTTCTTCACGAGCTTCACGAAGCGCTACACGTGCAAGATTGCCGTCACCGTCTGCATGGCCACCAGGTTGAATCCAAATTTGCAACTTTTTATGTAACATGATGAGAATTTTCGAACCAGTGTGGTCAATAATTGCCGCTGATCCAGTCAGATGTCCATCCAAGCAGGTTCTGTGTAAAGCATCTGAATGTGTTGCGAGAAACTTAGAAATTTGAGATTTTGCGTTTTCCGAGGTTCTACTTGTTGGGAGTACAGCATTTATTTCTTTGATTGCGCTATCAAGAGATTCCGCTTTAGGTCCAATAGTCTGAGAACTTTTCCATGTAAAGGAAATAACTATCTCCTAACTTACTTGAAGATGAGTTTTTAGAAGTTCAGGTATTCCCTTTGGCTTATAGTCAACCGGATCGACACAAACGTAAGAAACTATTGCTTCAAAAGCACTTTTGCTTGATACGAGTCCGTTTGTAGTGATATCGAAGCTACTGTTACCCCACCGAGTGACTTGGGACTCTATTAACAAGTTGTCACCGAATTTAACTGGACTATGCCACGTAATATGTGCTGCTTTTAGCATAATCTCGGCTTCTAATTTCTGTTCAAAATTCCAATCGAATTCTCTAATCCAGCAGTCGAAGGCGTCATCAATGAAAGTTAGATAATGTGCGTTATATACAACCCCTTGCATGTCACAATCTACGTACCTAATTCTTATTTGGTGTTTGTAGCTCATAGGTTTTTTTTATTCTTAGCGATGTTTTCCTCAAACAGTGAAAGTTGATCCGCTAGTTGCTTAACGCTTCCTGCTCCATGTGTACTTTTGATATTTGCGATAACGTCGCTCTCAAACAATTTCGCTGCTTCAGCCCCAAGAAGTTCGTGACCAACTACGAGTTCTTGCAAGCTTTCGCCAGTAGATAATGCTTCTTGAACAAGCCCAGCGACTAATGCGTGTGCCTGTCTAAATGGAATGCCCTTTAGCACTAGCCATTCGGCGATATCCGTGGTCACCATATATGGTGAAGTAGCCAGATCATTTAACCTTTCGGCGTTAAATGTCATTGTTTCTAACATCCCGTCAACCGCAGGCAATAAGCTAAGAATTGTGTCCACAGAGTCAAAGAGCGCTTCTTTATCTTCCTGAAGATCTTTATTGTAGGCGAGTGGGATTCCTTTAAGTGATACAAGCAAACTAGTTAAGTTCCCGATTAGTCGCCCTGATTTCGCTCTAGCTAACTCCGCTATATCTGGATTTTTTTTCTGTGGCATCATTGAAGAGCCCGTTGCGTATGCATCATCCAACTCGACGAAGTTGAATTCAGTACTTGACCATAGGATCACCTCTTCTCCTAAACGAGAAAGATGCACACCGAGAAGTGAAATGGCTGACAGAACATCAACTACAAAGTCACGGTCTGAGACCGCGTCTAGGCTGTTGGCAAAGAGTGTCGAGAATTTAAGTTCGTCCGCCACGCTATGAGAGTCCAATGGCAATGAGGAGCCTGCGAGTGCCCCGGCGCCGAGAGGAGAAACGTCAGCTCTGTTTCGTGACTCGATGAGCCTCTGAATATCTCTTGAGATCGCCCAACCATGAGCGAGCAGATGATGTGCGACCGGCACCGGCTGAGCCTGCTGTAGGTGGGTGTAGGCAGGCATCATAAGACCTTCAACCGATTTGGCTTTTGCAACTAGCGTTTCTTGGAAAGAAATAAGTTCGCTTACTATTTCACTACAAACACGTTTTGTCCAGAGGCGCAGATCAGTAACTACTTGGTCGTTTCTACTTCTCCCGGTATGGAGTTTCGCACCTGCTAGGGTGATTTCTGTCAAACGACGTTCGACGAGAGTGTGCACGTCTTCGTCATCTGGCAAGATAACGATACTCCCGCTTTCGATTTCTGCCATCACTTCTTCAAGGCCCTTAAGGACTTCGATTAGTTCAACTTCATCGTATATCCCTATCGTCTCTAGCATTTTCGCATGCGCTTTTGAAGCGGCTATGTCTTCTCTATATAGACGAACATCAAACCCGATACTTGAATTCAGGTTCCTTAGTACATCTGCCGAAGACACATTGAATCTTCCATGCCAAAGCGGTAACCCTTGTGAGTTCTGGTCTTTATCCATTATTTATCTCCAGCATCTTATGAATCTTTAGCTCTTTTTGAGGCGAGGGTTCTTAGTCTAAGTGCATTAAGTTTAATGAATCCCTCTGCATCAGCTTGGTTATATGCACCATCATCTTCTTCGAAGGTTGCTATCTTTTCATCAAAAAGTGATTGTGAACTTCGTCGTCCCACAATTTCAACATTTCCTTTGAAAAGTTTAACTCTTACTTCACCATTCACTTGATGTTGAGTATGGTCAATCGCTACCTGCAGCATTTCCCTTTCGGGACTCCACCAAAAACCGTTGTAAATCAAACTCGCGTATTTAGGCATTAGTTCGTCTTTTAAGTGAGCAACCTCGCGATCAAGGGTAAGGCTTTCAATAGCTCTGTGTGCTTTTAACATTACAGTTCCGCCTGGGGTTTCATAAGCACCTCTTGATTTCATGCCGACATAGCGATTCTCTACTATGTCTAACCGTCCTATTCCATTTGCTCCGGCAATGCTATTAAGACTTTGGAGGATTTTGGCAGGAGTCATCTCCTCTCCATTTATTGCAACAATATCTCCTTGCTCGTATTGCAATTCAAGGAATGTAGCTTCATTTGGTGCTGCTTCAGGACTTACAGACCATCTCCACATTTCTTCCGGAGGTTGAGTCCATGGGTCTTCTAGAGGGCCACCTTCGTATGAGATATGAAGTAGGTTTGCGTCCATCGAAAATGGCGATTCCTTTCCTCTTTTCATTTCAACTGGGATCCCGTGTTCAGCAGCGTAATTCATTAAAGATTCTCTTGACCCAAGCGACCACTCTCGCCATGGGGCGATGACATGGATACTAGGGTTAAGCGCATAAGCCCCTAATTCAAACCTGACTTGGTCGTTGCCTTTACCCGTTGCTCCATGGCTAATAGCATCAGCATTCGTCTCTTGTGCTATTTCAACAAGTCTCTTTGCTATTAGAGGTCGAGCGATTGATGTTCCTAAGAGATATTCGCCTTCGTATATAGCATTTGCTCTAAACATCGGAAAGACAAAATCCCTTACGAATTCATCCTGTAGGTCTTCTATGAATATATCTCTCTCAGGTACCCCCATTGAGAGTGCTTTAGTTCGAGCAGGTTCTACTTCTTCACCTTGGCCTATATCGGCTGTGAAAGTAACTACATCACACCCATAGGTCTCTTGAAGCCATTTAAGGATGATTGATGTATCGAGTCCTCCTGAGTAGGCAAGAACTACTTTATTTATTTCCATAATTTTCCTTTACTGCTCTAGTCCGGATAGTTCTCGTAACGATTCAGAAAGGTCTTCCCCGGAGCATGCGTTACTCGCTACTACCATGACCGTATCATCACCAGCTACAGTTCCAAGAACGTTATCCAATCCAGCTCTATCTAGTGCAGAAGCCACCACGTGAGCCGACCCTGGAGGCGTTCTCATCATGACTATATTCTGTGAGACTCCTATTTCAACGACCCACTCGCCCAAAACCCGTCTTAGATGATTTTCGTGAACATGTCTCTCACTGGGCAACTCAGGGATTGCATAAACCATTGCACCACCGCTCACTCTGACCATAACTGACCCTAAATCATCTAAGTCTCTAGAAACAGTCGCTTGAGTTGCGTTAACCCCTTCATCTTTGAGAAGAGAAATAAGTTGCTCTTGAGAGCTAACAAAATTCTCAGCAAGTAGCTGCGTTATGAGATGTTGTCGTTGCTTCTTTAGTGCCATGCTAAATCTCTCCCTCCTCTAGTAAGAACATCAAAGCTCCTCTGGCGGAATTCATTCTGTTGGCTGCTTGTTTCCATATTCTGCTATTTGGGCAGTCGAGAACTTCTTGAGTGACTTCTTGATTCGGGTGTGCTGGAAGACAATGCAGGAATATAGACTCCGGATCAGCCAAAGAAAGCGTTTCCATAGTAACGGTGAAACCTTCAAAGTCTCTCAACCGCTCAGTGCTTTCCTTTTCTTGCCCCATAGATGTCCAGACGTCTGTGTAGATAACATTTGCACCTTTAACAGCAGTTGCAGGTTCGTTGGTTTGAAGAATCTCTCCACCAGCTGCTTTAATCCTTTGGATTGAACTTTTTGTGAATTCGTAACCATTTGGAGATGCTATTCGAAATTCCATTCCTGCCATAACGGATCCAATAGCGAGTGAACGCGCAACATTATTCGAATCCCCTATATAAGCAATTTTAAGACCCTTAAGTTGATTAAATTCTTGTTGTATCGTCAGTAGGTCAGCTAGAGCCTGAAGAGGGTGTGCTTCATCCGACAGCATATTTATCACCGGCACGAGGGAATATGTTGAAAGCTCAACAACAGTTCTGTGAGCGAAGACGCGAGCTCCTATAACAGAATGGTAACAAGAGAGTGTTTTAGCAACATCACCGATGCTCTCTCTTTCACCGAGACCTACTTCATCAGGTCGTATTGTCACTGGATGACCGCCAAGTTGCACAATTGCCATTTCCATTGAATTACGCGTTCGGTTTGAAGGTTTCTCAAAAAGTAAAGCAGCTCCTTTCCCAGTGAGTTGTCGTCCTGTGGGTTGACCGGACATCTCAAGAATCTTTCCTAAATCGTTTTTGCTAAGATCATCAATCTCAAGTAGGTGCTTAGCCATTGAGTATCCCTTTCATTATCTGTATTGCTTCTTGAATCTGAGCAATGGATGTAGTTAAAGGAGGCGTTAATCGCAGTGCTGTAGGGGTAATCGGATTTATTAATAACCCATCCTGAGAAGCTTTTGAGGCCACATCCTTACTCATTGCTTCGTCAAGCTCAATCGCAAGCATGGCTCCTTTACCACGTATTGAGGCTACATGTGGCAACCCGTTAAGGCCTGCCCGAATATCTACCTCAATCTGTCGAGCTTTTTCGGGGTAATTATCTCTCTTCATTATCTCAAGAACTTTTCGCGCAACTGCTGTACCGAGTGGATTCCCTCCATAGGTACTTCCATGATCACCTGCTGAAAAGGATGAGGCCAATTCCCGTTTGACCCATACTGCTCCTATTGGAAACCCATTTCCTAGTGCTTTAGCTAAACAGACAACGTCTGGATCCAGGTCAAAGTGCTGGAATGCGAACCATTCTCCCGTTCTGCATAGTCCACTTTGAACTTCGTCGACCATGAAAAGAATATCTTGACTTCTGGCAATTTGTTCCGCCTCTGTGAGGTATTCATGAGAATGAGGCCAGACTCCGCCTTCACCTAAAATTGGTTCCAGATGAATCGCTGCAGTATTTTCGCCTACGATTTCTTTGAGATCTGCCAGGTCACCTCTTGCTACATGTTCAAAACCTTGAGGCATAGGAGCGAATGGCTCATGTTTATGTGGCTGACCACAAGCTGCAAGAGCTGCAAGAGTTCTTCCGTGGAAGGAATCAGCTGCAGTTATGACGGTAAACTTATCTTTCGATGTTGCTTTCCGAGCGACTTTAAATGCAAGTTCGTTAGCTTCTGCTCCAGAATTGCAAAAGAAAACCTGTCCCACCGGATTGTAGGTTTCAGGCTCTGGATCGCTGATTTTTCCTGTTATAGCTTTATCAATTTCTACCGCTACGTGGTGGGCATGCTCGGTAGCCCAATAATTAGAAACCTGGGTTAATTTACTCGCTTGTTCTCCTATTACTTCTGCGATTTCAGGATTTGCATGACCTAGCGACTGGACTGCCAACCCTCCCACAAAATCTAAATACCGTTTCCCTTCGCTATCCCACAGTTCTGTTCCTTCTCCTCGAACGAACATTATGCTTGGAGCCGCATAAGTAGGCATGATAGGACAGTTTCCTAGAGCCCCCGTATCTCCCATATTCTCAAGATGTGATAACATCTACTTCTCCTCAACAATCATTGTTCCAATTCCTCCATCAGTGAAAAGTTCTAAAAGGACTACATGAGGTATCCTGCCATCTAGCAAATGGGCACTTTCGACTCCTTGGTGGAGGGCATTAATACACGAATCTATTTTAGGTATCATTCCATCCGATATTTCTTTTGAGGTGAGCATTTCTTTGATCTTTGGAATTGTGATACTCGAAACTAGGGTACTTACATCGGTTTTGTCTGAAAGTAACCCTGGGACATCCGAAAGATATATAACTTTTTGAACCCCCAGTGCACCGGCTATCGCCCCTGCGGCAGTGTCAGCATTTATGTTGTAGCTTTGTCCTTTATGATCTATTCCCAGTGTTGATATAACTGGAATCTCACCATTCTTTATTATCGTCTGCAGGGGTTCGGGTGCTATGCCAGTTACTTGCCCAACGAAACCCAAGTCATGGTTTATATGAGTAGCTGAGATGAGATTTTCTGACTCTCCGCTTAACCCAATGGCCGGTCCACCTAAAGATTTTATTGCCTCAACTATTTTTCTCCCGACTTGATCTTTCAGGACTTTTTTAACGACTTCTAAAGTCTCTTGGTCTGTTACGCGTAACCCATCAATGAAGTTGGTCTCTTTGCCAGCAAGTTTCAATTCTTCCCCGATTTGAGGACCTCCACCATGAACAATTACAGGCTCAATTCCGACCGAATGCAGTAGAACCATATCTTCAGCAAGTCGATCAAATAAGTTCTGATTTACAAGTGTACTTCCCCCAATTTTGATGAGGACTACTCGCCCAGCGAAACGTTGTATGTAAGGCAGCGCTTCTATCAAAATCTGCGCACGATCCTCTGGTGGATAGTTCCTTATTGGTAGATCTTCCATAGCGTTCCTATGACCTGTAACCTGCGTTAATTTCTATATACCGTTCAGTTAAATCACACGTCCAAACAGTTGCTTCGCTGGTTCCAACGCCTATATCAGCATGGATTTTTACCTGATCGTTTTTGAGGTGCTGTGTAGCTCTTTCCTCACTGTAGGAAGGGTTTTGCTGCCCCTTTTCAGCTACAAGTTCGTCCCCTATCCAGATTCGGAGAAGGTCTCTATTTGCCTTTTCTCCAGATTTTCCAATAGCCATGACAATGCGACCCCAGTTAGCGTCTTCAGCTGCAACTGCTGTTTTCACTAAAGGCGAGTTGGCTATACTCTTTGCAATGTTATGAGCAGCATGATCAGTTTCAGCACCTGTGACTTTTATCTCAACAAACTTTGTAGCCCCTTCACCATCTTTGACAATTTGATGTGCAAGGCTTAGGAATACAGTTTGAAGAGCAGAAGAGAATGCCTCTGAGTTCTCTTCCCAATTTCCATTTGATTTCCCAGTTGCGAAAGCTAAGACAGTATCACTGGTTGATGTGTCTGAATCTACTGTTATGCAGTTGAAACTCTCGTTGACACCTTCTTGAACTGCGTTCTGTAGGTGGTTTTGAGTTATTGCAAGATCAGTAAAAATGAATCCAAGCATCGTTGCCATATCTGGTGCGATCATTCCACTTCCCTTTGCTATTCCTACGACAACTGCATCTGTGCCATGAACTTTTGCCGTTGCTCCTTTGGGGAAGGTATCAGTTGTAGTTATTGCTTTAGCAGCTTCAAACCATGCTGCCGGTCCTGACTGTCCTAGCTCCTTGGACATTTGCCCAAAGCAGCTCGTTAGTTCGTAGGGTTCAAAGGTCTCGCCTATTACTCCTGTAGAAGCGAGATAAATGTGTTCCTTCGGGATCGAGAGCATAGTTGATAAGGACGTTGCTGATTCCATCGTTATTTGTTCGCCTTTACTCCCTGTAAACGCGTTTGCATTACCTGCATTGCAAACTAGTGCTCTTGCTTCGCTGTGTTCGAGGTTCGTCTTGCACCAATCCACGGGCGCAGATGGACATAGTGAATTTGTGAAGGTACCGGCTACTGTAGTTCCTTCATCCATTGAAAAGAGGCACAAATCATTTCTGTTTTCATATCGCATTCCGCTGTGAGCAACTGAAATTTGAACACCTGGGACATTCGGCATTTCTGGGAAACTCTTGGGAGCTAGAGGTGAAATAGGCATGATCTTATGGATAAAGGCCTGCTATGGGGAGTCCGAGCTTTTCATTAAGGCCCATCGCTATATTCGCATTTTGTATTGCCATTCCAGATGCCCCCTTTACAAGATTGTCTAAGGTGACGATGGAGATCAGAGTTTCGGTTCGTTTATCGACTCGGGCCGTAATATGAACCATGTTTGACCCTAGTGTTGATTTCGTTGAAGGCGGATTCTCCGACACGTAAATAAATGGCTCGTTAGAATATGCTTCTTTTAGAGTTTCAATCGCACTTTCAGTATTCGTTGGGGAAGCAATATTCGCATACGATGTTGCGATGATACCTCTGCTCATTGGAGCAAGGTGAGGAGTAAACAGTACGTTTGTATCTTGCCCAGTATATGTTGAAAGTGCTTGCTCTATCTCTGGCGTATGCCTGTGTGTCAGCAAACCATATGGTGTTACGTTTTCATCTACAGCACAGAAGGTGGTGTTGTCTTTGGGCGGTTTTCCAGCTCCACTCACACCGGTAATTAGATTAATGACGATTGACGAGCTTTCTATCACCTTCTCCTTTAAAAAGGGGGCGAGGGAAAGAATAGAAGCGGCTGCGTTGCATCCAGTGGCTGCGATTAGATGTGCATCCTTGATTTCATCTCGAAATAGTTCTGGTAAACCATAGACAGAGCTAGCGAGGTGTTCAGGGCAGAGATGTTCCATAGCATACCAGTCGACATATGCCTGAGGGTTCTTGAGTCTAAAATCAGATCCGAGGTCGATGATATGACCTACCTTTTCGAGGAGATCAGGAACAATAGTTTGACTCACGCCATGGGGTAATGCGCAAAATACGGCGTCCAGTCCATCCATCAGCTCAGGTTGCATAGATTGATAGGATAAATCTGGATATGCAATGGCGAGGCTTGGATAGAGTTCATGAACTCTGTGTCCAGCCATAGTATCTGCAGTGACTACTTTGACCTGAAAATCGGGGTGGGCAGTGAGGAGTCGCAATAATTCGACGCCTGTGTATCCAGATGCTCCTATTATTCCTATTTGCTTCATTATATTAGTCTATACGTTGTTTGCATATTTATTCATAATTACGCATATTTATTCATTCACGTAGTTTAGAACCTGTTTTTTTCTGAACTTCATCAATGCAATTTTTTCTCAATGCGCTAACCTCACTATCGGTTAACGTTCCTTCGCTAGATTGGAAACGTAGGCTATACGCAAGACTTCGAATTCTCTCATCACCATTGTCTCGGTTGTAGGAGTCAAAAAGTTCAAGACCCACTAAATAGGAACCCCCAGCTTTCCTTATGCAACCCTCTACAGCGGCAGATGTAGTGCCCTCTGGAACCTCAAATGCTAAATCGATATCACTTGATGGATACTTTGAAACTTTACTGTATCTTTTCTTACCAAATGAACCTGAAAGAATTGACCCAAGGTCTATCTCAAGCCACGCAACTGAACCGTCAATCCCATAATTTTGCAATACTCTTGGGTCCACCTCGCCTACCACTCCTCGACTTTGGCCCGCTATGAAAACCTCAGCAGATCGAGCAGGATGCAAACCAGCTATTTCAAGTTCTTTAAGCTGCATATTCGGGAAAACCATAGTGGCACTTAATAAATCAAGTATGGCGACTACTGAGGTTGCATCTCCTTCGGCAATTGAAACGCATAAATATTCCCTCTCGTCAGGCAAAATCTGATCACTGGCGCTTGATAGATATACGTGCCCTATCTCAAAAAACTTCAAACCCTTTACTCGATGTGATTGATTATAAGCAAGGATTTTAAGTTGACCTGGCAAAAGAGAAGTCCTTAGAAGCGACTCCTCTTGAACAAGTGGATTTGAAATCGAAATGGCATTATCAGAAAGACCAGCCTTTTGTAAGTCCCCAGGGGCAAGAAAAGGCATTGGCATTGCTTCATCACACCCTGCGCCAATGAGTATCTCCCTTACCATCCTTCTACCTTTTTGGAAACGACTCAACTGCCCTGTGTAGGGGCCACGCGGAACGGTTCTTTTTATTCTTTCATATCCAAATGTTCTAGCTATTTCCTCCGCCACGTCCGTTTCAGTTTGTGTATCCCACCTCCAAGTAGGCACAGTCGCCTCCAGGTTTTCCCTGCTTGCCGTAACACCAAAACCAATAGATTTGAGCAAATTGGTCATTGTTTTATCATCAATTGATGTCCCGAGGAGTTTATTTACTTTTGTTGGACGCACAAGAACAGGGCTTGAATCAGGAAGGTTTCCTTCCTTTTGTAAAAGTCCTAGGACCTCCGGTTCAGATACCTCACTTAGCAGCTGCACTACCCTATATATGGCACGTTCCATGTTAATCCCATAGTCCGCCCCTCTTCGGAAACGCATTGAAGCTTCACTCATCAAATTAAGGTTTTTTACACTTCGGGAGATTGATGGTGGGTCCCACCATGCTACTTCAATGATTATCTCTGTTGTCGACGACGAAATCTCACTGCTTGCCCCACCCATAATTCCAGCTATACCAATAGGGTCGTCATCACCGTCAACGATAACGCCATCAATATCAGTCAGCGAACGTTCAATGCCATCAAGCGTCATTATGCTTTCGCCCGTATTTGCCCTACGAGTACCTAACCGATTTCCTTTAACTTTCTTAAGGTCATATGTGTGGTTCGGTTGACCCAGTTCGAGCATCACATAATTTGAGATATCTACGACATTGTTTATCGGCCTCATGCCCAGATGTATGAGTCTGTTTTGAAGCCACTGTGGCGAAGGACCTACTGTTATCCCCTTCACAACACACGCCAAAAAACGTCCACATAAGGTTGGGTCGTGTATTTCAATTTCAATTCCTGATTGTGCGACTACTTGAGGTTTGCTGAGTTCGTCCATGGGGAATTTGAAAGGCACACCCAAAGAAGCAGCCAAATCCCTAGCAATTCCTGAAATACTCATAGCATCAGGCCTATTAGCGTTGACCTCCAAGTCCCAAAGGATGTCTAATTCTAAACCTAAAGCATCAGTTACTGAACTACCGGTAAGCCATGCGATATCAGGGTTATTAGAAGACAGGATCATGATTCCGTCTTCATCATCGCCCAGACCAATTTCGCCGGCCGAACAACACATGCCATTTGAGATTTCTCCGCGCAATTTGCGTTGAGCTATCTCCATTCCATCGGGCAATACACTTCCAACAGTTGCTACCGGGATAATGTCACCTATTTCCATATTGAATGCCCCACAGCAGATCTGCGTTGCGTTTCCATCACCCAAATCAACGTCTACAAGTTGAATACGCTCGGCATTGGGGTGCGGACGTAAATCTAGAACTTTTCCGACAACAACTCCTGAAAGTTCGTTACCAACAGTTTCCATAGACTCGACAGTCAACCCTAAACTACTGAGTCTCTCCCCTATTTCTTCTGGATCACCATCTAGATCAGGGATAAATTCTTTCAGCCAAGATAACAAAACCTTCATTATGCTCCTAGAACTGCCTCAAAAACCGAGCATCGTTAACGACGAGTTCACGAATATCGTCAAGTTGGTATCGCATGGAGACAAGTCGATCAATCCCAAACCCAAAGGCGAAACCTTGCCACTCCTCAGGGTCTATTTTACAGTTTCGCAAAACATTAGGATGCACCATGCCACATCCACCTAATTCCAACCAGGAGCCATCGGCCCTTGATATGTCAAATTCAGCAGACGGCTCGGTGAAGGGAAAATAACTTGGTCGCAGACGAGACTTCACTTCCTGCCCAAAGAATGCGTGCACGAAAGAATCAATTGTGCCTGCTAAGTCTCCCATTGTTATTTCCTTGTCGATAACGAGTCCCTCTATCTGGTTGAAAGCTGGCAAATGCGTTGCGTCAGCACTATCTGTTCGAAAAGTTCTACCAGGAGCAACAATGTATATAGGTGGTTCCTGAACTTCCATTGTTCTAACTTGAACAGGTGAAGTGTGCGAACGCAACATAACCTCTTCGGGTTCACCGAGGTCAACAAATATCGTGTCAAAATTTCCACGTGCCGGGTGCCAGTCTGGGATATTAAGTGCTTCAAAGTTGTACCACGCTGTTTCAACCTCAGGCCCCTCGGCGACCGTATATCCCATCCCGATGAACACGTCCTCTAGCTCATCACGAGCTTGGGTTATGAGATGGAGGTGGCCACGACTAATAGTGTTTAGTTTCTCTGTAAGGTCCTGCCTCTCTTCAGCAAATTTACTATTCCATTCAGTTTCCTGAAGCACTGCTTTCCTATCAGCAATTAATTGCTCAATTTGGCTTCTTAATAAGTTTAATTCCTTACCAGTGCTAGCTCTTTCCTCAGCGGGCAAGGAACCTAACTCCTTTTTAGCGCTTACAAGTTTTGATTTCTTTCCCAAGAATTGGCTTTGAACCTGAGCTAGCTCCTCACTTGTTGATGCGCTATTACAGGCATTTTCTGCTTCATCGGCTAAATTATCTAAGTCAAACATTCAAATTTCCCTCAGGTTCTATTCTCGCAGGTCTTGAAGGTCAGGTTGTGGGATTTTATGAAATAGTTTACTTTCCGTTTCTAAATCACTGCTAGATATAACGCTGACGACGAGCTTCGAAAAGGACAACTGAAGCCGCATTTGAAACATTTAGAGACTCCACCCCTGAACCCATTCCAATTCTTATGATCTCATCAGCTTGGTTAAGGGTTTGAGTGCTCAATCCAGAACTTTCATTTCCAAGCAAAACGACAAATGGACTTGTGAAATCATAATCCAAATACGACAAATCACCTGAGGGTGATAAAGCCACTGTAGTAATCGATTTATCACGCAACGTTTCGGACAGCTTCTCGAATGCTGTGGAATGAACTATGGGGACTCGAAATATGGAACCAGCTGACGACCTGATCGTTTTCGGGTTATAGAGATCGACAGTCTTTTCCGAGAGGATTACCCCATCAGCACTGGCTGCTGCAGCGGTTCTTATAAGCGAACCAGCGTTTCCGGGCTCACGAATCTCTTCACCGAAGATAAGAAAGGTTGGATCAGTTGCCATTAGATCCTGAAATACAATATCAACGGATTGAAATATTGAAATTACTGGTTGAGGCGCCACAGTAGTCGCTAAAGAAGAAATGAGACTCTCCTCCAAGTACCAAATTGATGCCCCACTGCCAGCAAGCACTAACTCAACCTCCTTAGATACTGGGTGCCCATTCACAACGAATACATCTAAGGGGCAACGACTAGTAGCAATACATTCCTTAACAACTTCTAACCCCTCAGCCGCAAACTTCTTAGACTCAGATCTGAACTTTGGGTCGCGAAGCAGTCTACGTAGTTCCTTTATTCGTGGATTGTTTTTAGATATCCCTGCCATGGGCTTAATTGATCTGCTTAACTCGCCTCTTCTGAGGAAGCTTGGCTAGCTATATCTACAAGCGCATTGAAGGCTTCAGGGTCATTCACTGCAAGATCAGCAAGGTTTTTCCTATCAACTTCAATACCTGAGACTTTCAATCCATTAATAAAACGGCTATACGTCGTTCCATTCTCGCGACATGCCGCATTTATTCTTTGAATCCAAAGTTTACGGAACTCCCCCTTTCGTGCCCTACGGTCTCGAAATGCGTAGTTTCCGCTATGCATAACTTGTTCGTTGGCGGCACGAAATGATCTACTTTTGTTCCCGTAGTAGCCTTTCGCTCTACTTAGTACTTGCCTACGTCGTTTTTTACTGTGTACGGAGGTTTTTGCTCTTGCCATTTTTTCTCCTTAGCTGTTGTTTCTCTTTAGATACCTAGATTTTTTCGCACGGTTTTGACATCGGCGGGACTAACTTCAGCTGGTCTTCGCGATTGCCGTTTACGTTTGGGTGACTTTGCTTCAGCGAGATGATTCCTATGCTTTCTGGCGCGCTTTAGTTTCCCATTTGATGTTTTTTTAAATCGCTTTGCTGAACTTTTGTGTGTTTTCATTTTTGGCATTTTTGCTCCTTACGTTTCTACTCAGATTCTCTACTTTGCTCCGATGCCTTTGCTTTTCGAATGTTTTCAATCGCTTTCTTATCCGGGCTTAATATCATCGTCATGTTTCGGCCTTCTAGCTGAGGATAGGCCTCCTGTGTTGCGATATCTTCCATCCTTTCAGAGACCTCATCTAATATCCTCCTACCAAGTTCGGGATGCTGTACTTCTCTTCCGCGAAACATGATAGTGAGCTTTACTTTGTGACCCTCTTCAAGGAATTTTCTCACTTTGTTAGTCTTAGTATCAAAGTCCCCTCTTGCTATCTTTGGTCTATATTTCAGTTCTTTAACGACAATGTTTGTACTTTTTTTTCTTGAATCCTTTGCTCTTTGAGCCGCCTCATACTTGTATTTCCCGTAATCCATTATTCTACATACTGGCGGGTTAGCATTTTCGGCGACTTCCACGAGATCGAGATCCAGACTTATCGCCTGCTCTAGAGCATCTTTAAGGGGTGTTATACCTATTTGCTCCCCATCAGGCGAGACAAGTCTTACCTCACTAGCCCGAATTTGCTCATTGATTCGTGGTTCTTGATTCCCAGCTATGACAAAATCCTATTCAAGTTATAACTCCTTAAGTTAGTTTTCAGACATAAGAAAAGGGTGCTGAGGAAACAGCACCCTGACTTTAAAAGTCTGATGTTGCACCTGTCCTGCTTCAAAGCGGAGAGGTGGCTGCCTCTCGACAACACTTCCCGTACCCTAATTCTTAGGTAATAATAGATTACCGGATAATAAGGCTGTTATGACAAAGAACTCTATAAAGTCATAATTAGGAAAAAGGAGAGATATGAGTTTGTGGACACCCGACGGAGAGCATGAAATTGACAGATCGTCACCAGAGAACCCTATTGCAGATACTGAAGAAGACACGAATCTCGAAGATCTACCTGGTTTTGATGAGTTAACAACTGAGCAACAGGAGCAGGCGCGAGCTATGGCTGCGGAGCTTGCAGCGACCCGACAAAGACTCTCTCAAACTCCAGCAGCAGAAGTAATAGCCAATCATGTGATGGGCATATATGAACTAGCTGCAATTCATTTGAGTGACGAAACCCCGAAACTTAACGAAGCGCAAATAGCCATTGATGCTATGACTGGGATTGTAGGGTCACTGGAAGGAAGACTGGGCGAGAATGAGAATGTCATAAAAGACGCTCTGCAACAAATACAGATGGCATATGTACAGATAGCGAGCATTGAGGCACAAGGAGAAGTAACTTAATACAAGCAGAAACGTGTAAGGGGCCCCTAAGGTGGCATTAATGAACAACAAAGATCAGATAGCAGCGATCAACGATATCCAGATCTGTTATCGCGACACTGAAAATCAGAACGGAATACCACTTCTTCTAATCATGGGTTTAGGTGCTCAACTCATTGGATGGCCCGAACAATTTATTATTAAGCTTCAGAAAAGCGGCTTTCGTGTCGTCTGGTTTGATAATAGGGATTGCGGACTATCCACAAAGACGGAAGGCGACCCTCCAGATGGTGCAGACTTCTTACTTAGAGCGACTATGGGCGAAGAGATAACCTCTGCTTACTCACTTTCAGATATGGCCCAAGATGCCTCAGAGCTTCTAGATTACTTAGAAATTCCATCTGCACATATCGTAGGAGCCTCTATGGGAGGCATGATCGCTCAGACTCTAGCTATTGAACATCCAGATAAAGTCCGTTCTCTTACTAGCATCATGTCAGCTACAGGCAACCCAGATGATTTCACTCCCACAGAAGAAGCATTAACGGCGCTAATGCCCGAACCCCTTACCGAGAGAGATCAAATAATTAAAGCCAATGTTGCTGCCTCAAAAGTTCTTGCAGGACCTTTATGGGATGAACCGTATGCACGAGAAGTCGCTGAGAAGAGTTACGACCGGAGCTTCTACCCTGATGGTATTGGGTTCCAATTGGGCGCCATAGGCATGAGTGGAGACCGCACAGAAAAGTTAGGTGAACTATCTGTACCTTCGCTAGTAATTCACGGTGAAGTAGACCCGTTACTTCCTCTACACTGCGGAAAAGCTACTGCGTCAGCGATACCCAGCGCAAAGCTACTCACTTATCCAGAGATGGGTCATAATCTTCCTGAAATATATTGGCCCGAAATTATTAAGGAGATATTATCGTTCTGCTGATCTTAATCATTGGGTCTCAGATTCGTTACTAGGTCGGTTGTTCTCTAGCATGGGGTAATGCCTGATCAATTTAAATACGACCCATTCAGTGAAGAAACACTTTCAGACCCTTTCCCATTCTATGAAAAGTTGCAGGACTCATGCCCTGTCCATCTCCATGAAGAGTTTTTGCACCCTTTATACACTCTGACTAAGTATGAAGATGTCTCCGAAATGCTGACAAACTTTGATCTTTGGTCTAGCCATTATGGACAAATGCCTCGCTATTCAGTTCAAGGCTGCCTCTTTAGCGACCCACCGGAACACACTTGGTATAGAAAGCTCATTCAACAAAGTTTTGCACCACGACACGTAGCAGCAATGGAACCAGAAATAACAGCGTTAGTGAAAGAATTAGTTGATGTCATGGAACAGGAGAAGACAAATGATCTTCATGATGCACTAGCTTGCCCTCTTCCTGTTCTTGTCATCGCTCAAATTTTGGGTATTCCAACAGAGGATATTAACCAATTCAAAGAATGGAGTGATGCTCAGCTAGCAGCATCAAAATCTCCGAACGCAGATGACTCTAAGGCACCACGCGATGCAATGAACCAGTATTTACTTGGTCAGCTAAACCTCAGAAGAGAATTATTGCGGGCTTCTGGCTACAACGAGGAGGATATTGCTGATAAGAGCACACTCTTGGGGAACGTAATTCCAGATGACGTGATTAGCGGCATTCTTATCGCTGAAGTTGATTCACGAATGCTATCCGACACTGAGCGGCTCGTAATGTTGAACCAGTTGCTTGTCGGAGGAAACGAAACAACTACATCCTTGATTACTAATTTATTTTGGAGACTCTTATCGGAACGTTCCTTATATGAACAGATAGTTGATGATCCACTCCTTGCTTCAGTAGCCGTCGAGGAAAGTCTTCGCTATGACGCTCCTGTTTTAGGTCTATATCGCACAAACACTGTGGAAATCTCACTACACGGAGTCACCATACCAGAACGCTCAAAGGTAATGGCCACATATGGAGCTGCCAATCGAGACCCAGCAGTTTTCAAAGACCCAAACAAGTTCTGCCTCGATCGTCCCCCGGAGGAACTTAGAAAGCATCTTGCATTCGGTTTGGGTAGGCATTTCTGTCCTGGGGCTCAACTTTCAAGACTGGAGGCAAAACTTGCTCTTGAAGAAATATCTATGAGGTTTCCAAATCTTCAGCTAGTCGGACCGCCAGAGAGAATAGAGCCATTCCTCCTTTGGGGAAGAAAAGAGCTTTTAGTCAGTTGGGATTAATGAACTATTTTTGAAATAGGGATTTCGACGATATCAGAAGCACCTGATCCTCGGAGTTCCGGAATAAGAATGTTGATTTGATCTTTGGGGACTACTGTTTCGATGGCATAACCTTGACCACCAAACAATTCATTAACTGTAGGGGCTTTCATCGAAGGCAGGATACTTATTACTTTATCCAAGTCTTTCTTCGACACATTCATCTTAACCATGACTTGCCCTCGCGCTTCTAGAACTCCCTCAAGAAGCGTTTGGATTTGCTCCATTGCCTTTCGCTTTTCTGGGATAGCATACGCTTCTGGATTTGCAATCAGCTCCGTGAAACTCGTTAAAACTGTGTCAATAACTTTTAATCCAGCGGCACGCAACGCTCTTCCTGTTTCAGTTATGTCAACAACTGCATCAACGATCTCAGGTGCCTTAGCCTCAGTAGCCCCGTAGGACAACTTAATATCTGCTTCTATGCCCCTGTCATTAAAATATGCTTTTGTTAATTGTGGGTATTCAGTGCTTACTTTTACGCCTTGGGGAAGATCTTCAACGTTACTCCACTGACTTTCCTCTGGAACAGCTACTACAATGTTGACAGGCCTAGCAGTATTCTTACTGTAGTGTAATTCGCATAACGTCTGGACTCTGCTTTGAGTCTCTTCGATCCAATCTCGCCCAGTAATACCGATGTCAAACAAGCCATCAGCCACATACGATCCGATTTCTTGTGGGCGAAGAACCCTTACTGAATCAATTCTTGGGTCTTTTATATTTCCCTTATAGTCAACTGTTGATGCACGAATGATGGATAGGTCAGCATCTGCAAATAGTTCAAGCGTTGATTTCTCAAGCGATCCTTTGGGAATAACTAGTCGTAACATAAATACAACCGTACAGCCTTTGACCAGCTCACTAACAGTATTTAATCATGTTCTGGAATTATTGTGATTTTGAGGTCATTCCCCAATTGATTAACCTCTAGTATCTGACCTCTCCAAAGTTCAGAAATCGTTGATATCCCATTCCCAGAAAAGATACTCTTACCATTATCACCTTCCATAAACGCAGGTGCTAGAAATATTTCATATCTGTCAATCAGGCCCTCTTCATGGAAAGCTTTCAAGGTTGTTGCTCCGCCTTCAACAAGCAACTGCAATGCCCCCTCATTACCTAATTTCTCTAGCAGTTCTTCGAGGCTGCCCTGATGTTCATAACAGGGCCGGATTGCTGCTTTCTCGGGGATAGTGCCAAGAACAATGCGCTTTGGGTCAAGACTCTCAGTAGAGCCGCCTTCAGGGGTCCAATCTCGGACAGTGAGCTGTGGGTTATCAGCAAGAACTGTCCCTCTTCCTACACAGATGGCATCAGAGAACGCTCTGAGTCTATGACCTTCTCTCCTTGCCTCAGCTCCCGTTATCCACTGACTTGACCCATCTGGGGCAGCAACTTTTCCGTCCATTGTTGCTGCTATTTTTGCAATAACGTAAGGTCTTCCAGTTTTTCTGTGATGCAGATACGGCTCAAGTTGGTTGACAACAAGATTTTCAAGAAGCCCAGTTGCGACTTCAATGCCTGCATCCTCAAGAGCGCTTACTCCAGACCCATTAACATGTTCATCAGGGTCTTTTGTTCCTATCACAACGCGTTTGATGCCACTTTCTATAATTTTTAATATGCACGGACCTGTTTTCCCTTTGTGTGAACATGGCTCAAGAGTTGTATAAAGCGTCGCTCCTTGAGCACGCGCCCCTGCTTTGTCTATACAAATGACCTCAGCGTGACTTTGACCAAACTTTTGTGTGTATCCGTCGAAGACTTCATCATCAGATGAAACAAGAACTGCCCCGACCCAAGGATTAGGAAGACAGGCCGGTCTTGCCTTCGTAGCGTTATCGATCGCACGCATCATCATTTTTTCATCAGAAACCATATCGTTAAGCATGTTTGTGCCCGTGATTTGGGTGCGGATCACTGTTATCTTGAATTAATTTGACTGCATGCCCGAGAACATTAATGACCGCCTCTAAACACTCAATGCTTCCTTTAGTAGAGCCAGGCAAATTTATTATCAGTGATTCTTCCAATGTCCCTGCTGCTGAACGCGATAATCGGCCCAAAGGATTAATCAATCTCATGGCCTCAGCTATTCCAGGTGCTTCGCGCTGAATTACCTCTTTCGTCCCTTCTGGAGTGAAATCCCTAGGCCCAAATCCTGTTCCACCTGTCGTCACTATGAGGCCATGGAAACTTGAAGCTGATTTCCTTAATTCGTTTGAAACGTTTTCTTTGCCATCAGGGATAACAGTTCGAGAAACCACTACCCAACCTGACTCAACAAGAAACTCTTCTATCGTTTGCCCTGAGATATCCTCCCGGTGGCCAGTTGCCACACCATCAGATACTGTGATGACCTTAGCCGAAAGCTTTTCTTTTCGCATATGAGAATTCTACAGATGTTGAACAGACTTCGTTATAGATCTGTATCAACATTTCCATTGAAATACTGTCATTCCGTCAGTCGAAAAGTCATGCGGTAGTATCTGAAGTCCATTTCCAAAGTTTCTCCACTTCTCATGGGTCATTTTTTGTGGACGAAGATTGGAGAACTGGCTTTCTAATATTTTTGCCACTTTGATCGTTTCTTGGCTGGTGACAGTACAAACGCTATACGTCAGCGTCCCACCTTCCTTTACTAGATGCGACGCTGAATGGAGTAGTTCAACTTGTAATCTAGCTAAGTTATCTAAGTCCTTTTCACGTATACGCCATCTAGAATCTGGTCGACGATGCAAGACACCCAAGCCAGAACATGGGGCATCCACGAGAACATGGTCAAAAACTTTTGATTTAAACGGCGAGTCTCTCCCGTCGCTGACCACTTGACTGATATTACTTATTGATAGATTCTGGATATTTTCTTGAATTAATTTATGCCTTGACAAGTTCACGTCACAGGCAATGACCCTACGCGCCTTTCGGGATAGAGAACTAGCTTTGCCTCCCGGAGCTGAACATAAATCTAGTAAAAGGTCATTTTCGTGAATCTGCACTAAGTCAGTAACCCATTGAGATGCAAGGTCCTGGTAGTATCCATCTTCTCTTATAGATACAGTTGGCGACTCATTCATTTTCTCCATCATTCTAGTTGCTTCATCACTGCCCAGATCCTTCGTTAAGGTATCTATGATCCAGTTAGGGTAACTTAGCTTTGTTCCGTCATCAGGCCATTTAATATCAGACTCCTCAGCGATTCGCCTTAGAACGGCGTTAACAACGCCTTTATTTTTCTTTGCAACTGCGGAGACCGTTGCGTTTACAGCAGCATGGTCGGGAATCCTTGTATGTATGATCTGATAAGCTCCGGCCCGTAAAGCAGAACGCAATTTAGCAGGTGGTTGAGAGACTAGATAACGATCTATAACCCAATCTAAAGATCTCCTCATTCTGGTGGCTCCATAAACAATTTCTGTTACCAGATTCCTATCACGAGCCTCCAGTGAGCTCTTCTCTATCATCTTTGGAACAATAATGTTAGCGAAGCTACTCGTTTCTTCGATCCTGTATAGACATTGGATCGCTATCTTACGAGTTGCTACACCAGGATCATTTGCCATTATCCTAGCCTGTCTTGATAATCGATTCGTAAACCGTTGATCCAGTCACTGGCTGGCATTTCTTTTCGACCTTCAGGTTTGACCACGGATAATTTTATGGACCCTTTGCCTGCCCCAACGAAAACCCCTTTCATTTGTCCAGGCTGCAATACATCCACTTCATTAATACTTGCGTTAAGGATATGGAGCCTTTTTCCTGCTAATACTGTCCATGCCTTCCCCAGCTGAATGACCCGTTGAATTTGTTCAGCACTTTGACTCCATTGAATTCGGCACTCATCAGGCATTATCTTTTCAGCGTAAACTACTTCACCTGCTTGTGCCATAGGTAGCCCAAACCCATTTTCAAAACAATCTACTAGTAGCTCAATTCCATGATCACACAACTCATTCCTGATATCAAAAAGTGACTTTTTAGCTTCTATGGGATACGTCTTCTGTCTATATAGGCCCCCTGTGTCTAAACCTTGTTCAACCCTCATGACACATACTCCAGTTAACTTATCCCCTGCAAGGATTGCGCGTTCAACGGGAGCTGCCCCACGCCATCGTGGAAGCAAAGAAAAATGTATATTGACCATCGGTATTTGCTTTAGATAAACCTCTGGTATCAGCTTCCCGAAAGCTACTACTACACATAGATCAACATCAGTGTTTGAGAGAGACGCAAGGTCATGGGCTACAGGAACACCCAACCGGATGCTTTCAGCTTTAACAGGTGTCGGAGTTACGGAACTACCTCTTCCTCTTCGCTTATCACCCCCAGTTATAACTAACTCCACATTGATACCGAGTGCATGCAAAACACGTAGCGGCTTAACTGCAATTTCAGGAGTCCCCAAATAAGCAACCCTATTTACCTTTTGAGGAATTTCAGGAAGCACCATCAAGCCCCGGGAAATGATTATCTTGGCGATCCATTACTCTTTGCCGAAGAATTCTTTTTGCCTCAGATCGTTGATCTTCCTCCAAATACTCAAGCAAAAGCTTTCCATCAAGGTGGTCCATTTCGTGCTGGTACAATCTTGACTCTAATTCGTCTGCTTCTATAGAAATTTCATTCCCACTCAAATCATAACCGGTTATGTAAATTACTTTTGGCCTTATGATATTCCAAGATAAACCTGGGACACTTAAACACCCTTCCTCAAAATCCCATTCGCCAGAACTTTCTTGGATGACTGGGTTAATTAGAACCTTTGGGCCATCTCCATAGTCGTAAACGAAGAATCGTTTACTAATTCCAACTTGTGGGGCTGCCAATCCTATTCCTGGAGCTTGATACATAGCGGCGAGCATCCGATCGCAAATAGCCACAAGGTCTCCATCTATGTTCTTGACGTCTTCAGCAACCTTCTTCAAAACCGGGTCACCAAAAACTCTTATTGAATAAGATTCCATACTTCTAGGATATAGCAGGATATGTAGCATGCGGAGGCTGTACTGTTTGTTAGATGAAACATGACGGTCATTATTTCGAAGGAAACCCTTCGTCAGAAGCAATTGAGAGTTCTGTCCAACTCTCTCTCCCTGATTTTACTTGCTCACTCCAAACAGCGAGTAACGTTTTCTCGTGGCAAAAAATTGACTCAGGAACCAAATTCTTTTTGCTTAACGTTCCTATGCCTCTGACCCCACCCAACAATGTTTTAGATCTGGGGTGTGGATATGGTCCTATCACTGCAGTCCTAGAACATCGATTCCCTAATGGGAAAGTATGGGGAATAGACGTAAACAACCGAGCAATTGACCTTGCCAAAAGGAATGTTCAGAAAGAAAGCACTGTAATTTGTAAACCTGATGAAGTCCCTGAAGAAGTGACCTTTGACTTAATATGGTCAAACCCGCCTATCCGTATTGGTAAACAGAATTTAAAAATTTTGTTAACAAAATGGCTTAATCGTCTTAGCCTCGATGGTTCTGCTTTTTTTGTTATTAACAAAAACTTAGGTTCCGATAGCATCCAGCAATGGCTCGAAAACGAAACATGGACTACGAGTAGACTAAAATCTGTCAGGGGATACAGACTTATTGAGGTCCGGCACAATGACTGAGCATCTATCAAATACTGAACTTAAAAGACTTCATAGGCAATGGCGAAAAAAAACCAACTATCGAGTGTCATTAATAATTGACGGAGTTCAGGGGCCATATAATATCGGTTCGATTATCCGAAGTGCGGCTGCAAAAAGAGTTGACTCAATATGGTTCGCATCAGGGGCTACAACTCCGAGCAACGTAAAAACTGGCAAAACTGCATTGGGCTCAGAGCGATATGTGAATTGGTTTGAATCCTCCGATGCCATGGAATCGATTGAGGCTGCTCGGGCAGAGGGATATATGGTTGTCGGACTTGAACTTGTAAGTAATGCTGTCCCAATCCACGATTTAGACTTGAAGAATGACATATGTTTTGTAGTGGGGCATGAAGACCGTGGAGTGAGTAAGAAAGCTCTCGATAGTTGTGATTCTGTTACATTTATTCCTCAGTTAGGAAAAGTAGGGTCTTTAAATGTCTCGGTGGCTGTATCTATTGCTCTTTATGAAATGCGTCGGCAGGGGTGGGAATAACCGTTCGATTTAGCCATTAACTGCTATTCGAAGCTGTTCCTTTGGTCTCGGAACTGAAGAAAGGGATTGTAGAAGTTGACTGTGAGATTTTGCTTTCACTAACCAAGATCCATTTGACGGTCCAAGAACCTCAATCCCATCGCAAAATTTTAGTCCTTCTGCATACTTATTTGCTCCTGATCCTGAGACTTCAGCATAGGAACCATATGGAGGCAGTAATAAAAGCTTTCTCCGGTCAGCGTTTAATTCACTCCATTTACTGAAATTCCCTTCCCTGATAAGCTCTACCAATTTGTTTTTCTGAGACCGTGTCTGAAGGATAACTTGCCCAGCAGGTCGAGATCTCGCGTTAGTAATCCGGACAGCTCGGACCAGATTTGAAAGCGCTATCTCTTCACTTCTGTAATTGGTTGTATAGAGTTCCTGATCGTAATCAGCAAAAAAAATTATGTCAGCCCAATCAACTCTATGTAAGGCAGCGTTAGTACCTAGATAATACTTTCCTTTTTGGAGATTGATATCGCTGCCACTTGAATGGATTTCTTGAACCTCCTCTTGAAGCAGAGCTTCCAACTCTTCTTTAGCCCTCGTAATTCCTACCCTTAGGTTTTTTAGATTTGTTGAGAGACAAAACGAGCAGACAACAGGCCTTTGGTGGCCCTCCGAACAGGAGAGGGAATCCTCGTTTGGTTGATGCATCTTCCCCATACATTCTGAACAAGTCACTATCTCGTCGCATGAAGAACACACAAGAAGCTTTGACCTTCCTTTACGGTTAAGTATTACGAGGCTTCTTTCTGAATCTTTTAATTCATCAATTACTTCACTTGGCCAAAGACCACGACTCTGATAGTTAGACTGGTTTGGGTCAAATACACGAATGTTGCCCCAACCCATTTGCTTCAATGACTGTGATAGTTCCTTTACCTGCGTTTCGCTCCTGGATTCACAAGTAAGCATTGGTGACGTAAACGTTACTGGAATATCGGCCATCCTTGCTCTCTCAAAAATTACGTCCCTAGCATTCCAAGTGGGTGTTGCTTCATTCCTATACGCATCATCGTGTTCATCAATCATGAGTATCGCAGAGAGGTTTTTGATAGATGCAAATGCTGCTGAACGCGTTCCGACAATCGTCCCTCCTTGCGCTCCAAGAAGCCAATCTTTTCCATGTAATCCGGATCGAATTCCAATACTCTTTAACCGGCCAACTAAATTCTGCGCTTGCCTGACAGATGGGACCAAGATCAGAGAGTTACCATGCCTTATTGTCTCTTGGATCAACGGCCATCTATCGCCTAAAGGCGGAATCTCCTTTGCTAGGGCTTTAAATCCCCCAGAAATATTTTTGCTTGTATCGTTTACCCCTGCCTGCCCTCGATGATTTTCTATATGGGCGTGACTGGTTTTAATCATAAATTTTGGACTTGCAACACGAAGAAATTTCGTGACAGGGCCGTGCCAATGCTTTGAAGCCCACTTAGCCAGATTAACTATCTCTTCGCTTGGCCCTATTCCACTTACTTTTCTTAAAGGAAGCAACTCCATCTTAACTTGAGGCTCTGGGTTAATTTCTGTTATCCACCCACGAACTGATCGGTTTCTGAACTTAACTCTGACGATTGCGCCTACCTCTAAGTACTCGCTATCTCCTGAATCATGCCAGTCATCCGGAACTGCGTAGTCAAACTCTTGAGCTATTCCATCAATGTCAGGAATGACTCGAACTGTTAGTTTTTTACGCTGACTACTTAGATACATACAATTGTTAATCTAGCGCAATCGTTGGTCGATGCTAGAAGTCGTTCAGATCTGAAGGGCACTCTTTAAATCGTCAACCTTATTTAATTGCTCCCATGTAAAGTCTTCGTCTTCTCGGCCGAAATGCCCATACGCTGCAGTTTGAGCGTAAATTGGATTTCGTAATTTTAATTCGTGGATAATAGCTGCCGGACGGAGATCAAAGACTTCATTAATTACTGACGATATTTTATCCGGTGCTACTTTTTCAGTTCCAAATGTCTCTACAAGGATTGACATAGGTCTCGCTATTCCAATTGCGTATGCGACTTGGACCTCACAACGAGAAGCAGCACCAGAGGCAACGACATTCTTTGCCACCCACCTAGTTGCATATGCTGCGCTGCGGTCCACTTTAGATGGATCTTTCCCTGAGAATGCCCCACCTCCATGTCTGGCCATTCCACCATAGGTATCTACAATTATTTTGCGACCAGTTAAACCTGCATCACCGACAGGGCCCCCTATCACGAAACGGCCTGAAGGGTTGACATAGACATCGTAGGCATCGTCTCGGAACTGTTCAGGAATAATTGGCCGAATAACATGCTCAACCAGGTCCGGCTCAATCTGATGTGATCTATCGATTCCAGCATTATGTTGAGTTGAGACAACTACATTTTTTAAGCGAACTGGCTTTCCATTTTCATAATCAATGGTTACTTGTGTTTTACCATCTGGCCTCAAGTAAGGGACTACTCCACTCCGGCGAATTTCGGTGAGTTGTTTGGCTAGCTTATGAGCAAGGTCTAAGGGTTGCGGCATGTAGTTTGGTGTTTCATTCGTAGCATAACCGAACATCAAACCTTGGTCTCCTGCTCCGAATGCGTCCCACTCGTCTTCCGCTAAACCACTTCTAGCCTCTACTGAGGTATTTACCCCGTCGGCAATATCAATTGATTGTTCATCAATAGCTACCATTACTCCACACGTATTACCATCAAAGCCAAATGATGGATTGTCGTAGCCTATTTTGCATATCGTTTCGCGAACGATTCCTGGAATATCGACATATGCTTCTTCTGTTGATATTTCGCCTGTCACTAATGCCATTCCAGTGGTTACCAATGTTTCGCAGGCCACTCTGCTCATGGGGTCTTTATCTAGAAGTGCATCAAGAATGGAATCAGAAATCTGGTCCGCCATCTTATCTGGATGCCCTTCAGTTACTGATTCTGATGTGAATGTGAAGCTGTCGTTCATATGATTACCTTATCTCTCAAGATGAAGAAGCCCTTATCTGACCTCTAGTAGGGCGTCTAGTATCCCATCGGCAATTATACGTTTATCTGACAATGGAAGAGTCCATTTAGAATCTTGACTCATAATCGTAACTTCGTTTGTGTCGTAAGAAAATCCAACTCCTGGATGCGAAACATTATTAGCGACTATCAAGTCAAGATGTTTTCTCTCGAGCTTCTCCAACGCATTCTCTTCAAGGTGTTCAGTCTCAGCAGCGAATCCCACAATAGTCTGCTCAGGTCTTTTCCCTTTCCCTAAATCAATCAGGAAATCGTGGGTATTTTCAAGTTCAAGGTTCGTTGACCCTTTGGTCTTCTTGATTTTCTGTTCTGAAATTTCTGCAGGTCGAAAGTCAGCGATCGCAGCTGCCATGATAATTACGTCATACTCACTCTGAATTCCCATCACGACATTCCTCATATCTGAAGCTGTTTCAGCACATAAAACTTCCACACCAAACGGAGCGTCATCAGGCATAGTAGTCACCAAAGTTACTTCAGCTCCTCGTAAATGAGCCGCTTTCGCTAAAGCATAGCCCTGTTTGCCAGATGATTTATTAGTAATGTATCTAACAGGGTCGATAGGTTCCCTTGTTCCTCCGGCTGTAATTAATAGTTTCAAGTTACTGAGGTCTTTTTTCGTAAGTGTTGATTCGACCTCAGACAGAATAGCTTCAACTCCTGCCAATCTGCCTTTACCTAAATCGCCACCAGCCAATATCCCATCTTCAGGATCGACAATCACCACACCTCGCCTTTTAAGGGTATTTATGTTGTCTTGAACTGCAGGGTGCTCCCACATTTCTGTATGCATGGCTGGGCACAAAATAACAGGGGCTCGTGTAGCCAATAGCGTTGCTGATAGTAGGTCATTCGAGATACCAGCGGCATATGTCCCGATGAGTTTAGCTGTGGCTGGCGCTACGAGTATTAAATCTGCTTGTTGCCCCAACGTAGTATGGGGTATTGGGTCGTCATCGTCCCACAAAGATGACTTAACTGGCTCTGACGCTAACGCACTTAAAGTCACTTCCCCAATGAATTTCTTTGCGGCTGAGGTCATTATCGGGGATACAAATGCACCTGCATCTACAAGCCTTCTACTAATTTCCACAGACTTGTAGGCTGCAATTCCACCTGATACGCCTAATACTATCCTCTTCTCAGAAAGCATCTTAGACCACACCGACTACTCGGCTTCTTCTTCCTCTTCTTCGGGTTCTTCAATTTCTGCAATGGGTACAGGCTCTGGTTCTTTTTTCTCTCCGGCTAAAACCTTGTCTTGAATGATCTCTTCAAAACTTATAGAAAGAGGTTTAGCGATACCTTCTGCATGGACCTGAGGGGGAACCGAAGTTCCTAGTCCACCATCTAACTGGTTGCGGTATGCATTTATTTGCCGGGCACGTTGAGCGGCCAGAGTGACTAAACGAAACTTAGATTCAGAATTTTCCTCTCCTTGTTTAAGAGATCTTTCTAGTAGTCCCTCAATCTTGGGGTAAATCATCGAATTATTTTCGGTAGGCATTCTTTCTCCAAACTATCGCTTTCATGCAAGCAAGATACCATCAATGGTAACCAGCCTGACTGTAAATCCTACTTCCTTATTAGGCAATTAGGTCAGATTCAAGTTTGGGCTATGTAGATTTACTTTCGATCAAAGATCGTATTTCTTGGGTTGACCGCTCAAGGTCATCGTTGATGATGAAGTACGCTCCCAATTCGTTAGCTATCTCTCGCTCTCTTTCGCCTTCCCGAATCCTTCGTTCAACTTCGATTTCAGGATCTCCTCTTCCCCTTAGTCTCCTTGCCTGATCATCCACGGATGGTGCGTCTACGAATACGAGAAGAGCAGGAATAGATTGCTCAACTATTGCTTTAGCTCCTTGAACATCAATTTCAAGGAGGATGTGATACCCGTCGGGTGCCTCGGGTAGTGGGGTGCCGTACAAATTTCCATGGAACTCTGTCCACTCCAAAAACTTTCCATTTTCAATAGACTCTTCAAACTCCTCACGAGAAACAAAGTTATAGCTTTCAGGATCTTCCCCGCCACGAATACTCCTAGTGGTCCAACTCTTCGAAAGCCATAGTTTATCCATGCTGTCAATAAGCGATTCTGCGATAGTTCCCTTGCCGACTCCCCCTGGACCGGAGACTACAATAACCATGTCAATGTTTAACTGAACTCTGAGACGAGCGCAGCTCTTTGTTGGTCGCCTAGCCCGCGAAGACGCCTGCTTTCTGCGATACCTATGTCTTTCATGATGCGCCGGGCTTTGACTTTGCCTATCTTGGGCATGGATTCAAGCACTGCGAGTACTTTTGTTCTACTAATGATCTCATTTGTGTCAGATTTATCAAGAACTTCACTTATCGTGAGCGAACCCATTTTGATTAATGCTTTCAATTCCGCCCGTACACGTCTGGCTTCAGCTGCTTTCTCTAGAGCTGCTCGTCGTTGTTGGTCCGTGAGTTTTGGTGGTGCGGGCATATACAAATAATAATTCTCACACTCTAACGAGCGGTGAATACTATATATTTTTTGGGGCTATCTGTGTTATCTCCATTATTATTTCCCGAGCTGCCCGCCTTGGGTCTTCTGACTGGACAACAGCTCGACCTATCACAAGAAGATCTGCTCCATTACTTATGGCATCCAATGGAGTCGCTACGTTGGCTTGATCATGACTATCTACACCTTGAGGTCGAATTCCGGGGACTACAAAGTCTAAATCAGGAATAACATTATTCGCATCTTGTAGATTTTTCGCTGCGCAGACAATTCCCCTGCACCCTGATGACTGTGCAAGGAGAAATCTCTCTTGCATAAGTGCATTTGGCGTCTCTTTTTGGCTTGTCAAGATCGTGACCCCTAAAGCTTTCGGAGTTTCGAGATCAGCATTATTTGCTCCTTCAGTAAGTCCTTCAACGCCAGCCTTCAACATGCTTATGCCACCTGCCGTATGAAGTGTGAGGTAGTCAATCCCAAGTGACCCTAAGACTCTGGCTGCTTTACCGACAGTATTGGGAATATCATGCAGTTTTAGGTCAAGGAATACTTTGTACCCCATACTCTTTAATGTGCCGATGATATCTGGGCCAGCTGCGCTGAATAGTTCTAGACCTACTTTAGCTACCCCAAAATACGGTTGTAGATCCCTTGCAAGACGAACAGCAACTACTAAGTCATCAACGTCTAGGGCGACAGCAAGTTTGCTAGTGATATCTGGTTTAATTTCAAAATCTTCTTCCATAATTCCAATTTTCTATTTCAAAGTTAGTTTCTATGGGCAACGCCTTTAAATTCATGGATATTCTCCATTTGTCTATCCTCGCACCACTTCTTTAGCCCTGTAATGATCTTTTTAGATATTTTAGGGTCGGCAAAGTTTGCGGTTCCGATTTGAACTCCTGAAGCCCCAGCCATAATAAATTCAATTACGTCTCTGACCGAAGCCACGCCTCCTACTCCGATAATAGGAAAATCTGGCATTGCAGAATAAACATCAAACACTGAGCGGATAGCAATAGGTCGTATTGCTGGACCGCTTAAACCACCGCCACCGGCACCTAAATTTGGTCTACCTTTATCTATGTCAATCACCATTCCCATCACTGTGTTGATTAATGTAACCCCTTCAACACCCGCTTCTCGGGCGGCACCTGCAATCTCAACTAAGTTAGTCACATTTGGACTTAATTTAGCCCACCTGGGAACACTAATCTGATCCGTAGCTTGAATGACTTCATGGGTGCTTCTAACAGAGTGGGCGAAAACGTGCCCTCTATCTTCGATATTTGGGCAAGAAATGTTCAACTCGACAGCCTTAACTGTTGGGGGTAATTCTCTGCATAAATCAGCAGCACGTGAGTAGTCTTCAACTGTTCTGCCCCAGATGCTCAAAACAACTGCAATTTTTTGTTTTACTAAACTGGGAAGAGTGTGTTCTAACCAATAATTTAACCCTGGCCCCTGAAGCCCAATGCTATTGATCATACCGTTCGGAGTTTCATGCAAACGGGGGGCGTTATTCCCTTCCCATTCATAGACAGAAAGACTTTTCACAATGAATGCTCCGACATCTGATAGATCGGTGACGGATGATAACTCGGTTCCATGCCCAGCTGTTCCAGAGGCTAACATAATAGGGTTTTTGAGGTTAACGCTACCTATAGAGGTAAGAAGTGGATTCCTGTCACCTGATTTGGTGCTTCCTTTGTCACGCATAGTCTGTTTCAGTATTTGTAGAGATTTGAACGTGAAAGTCTTGGAGAGACCGAACCCGCAAAGGGTGTTCTTTCCAATCGATAAGCCCTTTGGCTAGTGCAAGTCCAGATGACGCAGTGGTCAAAAGGGGTATTCCTCTTTCGCCTGCTGCTTTTCGGATGTGAGCACCATCTGCGCGGGGGCCCCTTCCACGAGGAGAGTTAATAACCAATTGGACTTTTCCAGACTCAATGAGCTCTACAGCAGTTACCCCGTCATCGTCTCCAATCTTTGCAACGGTATCTGAAACTCGTATTCCCGCTTCTCTCAACGCAGAAGCAGTACCTACCGTTGCTGCAATTGAGAATCCTAGCTTTTTAAATAATTCCGCTGATTCAATACCTTGTTTCTTATCTCTATTCGCCACTGATATGAAGACTGTTCCATCTTTTGGTAACGACATTCCTGCGGCCAACTGGCTCTTCACAAATGCTAATCCTGGTGTTGCATCTATTCCCATCACTTCTCCAGTTGACCGCATTTCCGGTCCAAGCACCGCATCTGTGTTGGGAAACCTATTGAAAGGTAACACTGCTTCCTTGACAGCAGTGTGGTTATAGCTTTTCTTCTGATCTAACAATCCGATGTTGCGAAGGGATTCCAATGTCTCTCCCATCATTACTCTTGCTGCAATTTTAACTAGGGGAACCCCAGTAGCTTTAGAGATGAAAGGCACCGTTCTAGATGCTCGAGGATTTGCCTCAATAACAAAAACGGTCTCAGAGTCCCCAATCCGTTTTACTACGAATTGAATATTTATCAGTCCGATAACGCTCAGCTTTTCAGCTATTAACGATGAATACTCGGTCAGTGTCGCTATGGTAGTTTCGCTGAGGTTCACTGGTGGCGTCACGCAAGCACTGTCGCCTGAATGGACTCCTGCTTCTTCTACGTGCTCCATGATTCCGCCGATAATGATTTCTCCTTCGGCATCACGAATTGCATCAACGTCAACTTCCGTTGCGTCCTCAAGAAATCGGTCGATAAGGACAGGACGCTCTGATGACAATCCGCCCTCTTTACCTAGACTGCCTGACTCGCTTAGCTCATGCATAGCATCTTTAAGTTGGTCCTTATCATAAACGATACTCATTGCTCTCCCGCCTAGGACATAGGAGGGCCGAACTAGTACTGGGTAGCCTACTCGTTTAACGATCTCTAGGGCCTCTGAGACTGATGTTGCCGTTCCACCCGGCGGTTGAGGTATTTCAAGTTGATTGCAGACTGAATTCCACCTTTCCCTATCCTCAGCAAGGTCAATGGACTCGGGAGGGGTACCTACTATAAGTTCTTCTGGAAGTGCCGAAGCTAATTTGAGAGGAGTTTGTCCGCCCAAACTTACGATGATCCCTTTGATGCCAGGCCCATTCACTGATCCTGCTGATTCGTTTTCAGCATCAATGACATTTTTAACGTCTTCCTCAGTCAGCGGTTCAAAAAACAGTCTGTCACTAGTGTCATAGTCTGTAGAAACGGTCTCAGGGTTACAGTTGATCATAATGGTCTCGTAACCGACCTCGCTAAGTGCAAAACTTGCATGCACGCAACAATAGTCAAATTCAATTCCCTGCCCGATTCGATTTGGTCCTGAACCCAGAATAATAACTTTTGGTTTTTCAGATGGGGCGACCTCTGACGTGTCTTCGTATGTTGAATAATGGTACGGCGTATTTGCTTCAAATTCGGCACTGCACGTGTCAACGGTTTTGTAAACAGGCATGATCCCAGCATTTAATCTTGCCTGCCTAACTTGGTAACTTTCCTCATTCCATAAATAAGCAAGTTGATCATCACTAAATCCAAGTCTCTTTGCTCTCCAGAAATCTTCATCTGTGATTGAATCGCTTGAAAAACTTTCAAGATGAACTCGTTCTTCTATTAGTATTTCCAACTGATCAAGAAACCAAAGGTCAATGAAGGTTATTTTGTGTATCTCTTGAACTGAAATGCCTCTTCTGATTAATTCCCCTATCTGGAACAGTCGATCTGGAGTCGGTGTAGCTACTTTCGCTAATAACTCGTTATTGTCCGACTCCTCAAAGACCTTTTCACCGGGATCTGCGTTAAACCCGTATCTCCCTAATTCAAGAGACCTGAGACCCTTTTGGAGCGACTCGGGAAATGTTCGACCGATTGACATTACTTCCCCAACTGATTGCATTTGTGTTCCTAATATATTTTCTGTCCCTGGGAACTTCTCAAATGCCCATCTTGGGATCTTCGTGACTACATAATCGATAGTGGGTTCAAAGCTGGCTGGAGTTTTCTTTGTAATATCATTTGGGATTTCGTCAAGCGTATATCCCATTGCGAGTTTCGTAGCGATTTTTGCGATTGGGAAACCCGTAGCTTTAGATGCGAGAGCAGATGATCTACTCACGCGCGGATTCATCTCAATAATTACGTACTCACCATTTTCAGGGTTTACGGCAAATTGGACATTTGACCCTCCAGTCTCAACACCAACTCTCCTCATACAAGCAAATGCTGCATCCCTTAGCGTCTGGTACTCTACGTCTGAAAGAGTCTGAGTTGGAGCAACTGTTATTGAATCTCCCGTATGAACACCCATGGGATCGAAATTCTCTATAGCGCAGACGACAACACAGTTATCTGCGTTGTCACGCATCACTTCAAGTTCGTATTCTTTCCATCCCTTAATTGATTTTTCTATGAGTATTTCATGAATTGGACTAGCTGAAAGCCCATTCCTAGCAAGTTTGCTAAATTGTTCAACTGTCTCTGCTATGCCTGTACCTTTCCCGCCAAGGATATAAGCCGGCCGGACGATAACTGGTAAACCTATATCCTTAATAATTTCATCTGCGTCTTCCATACTGTGAGCAACTCCACTGATAGGCACCGAGAGCCCTATCTCTATCATTGCTTCTTTAAACTTGGCTCTATCTTCTGCAGTGGAGATTGCCTCAGCATCAGCACCTATTAATTCAACTTCATACTGTTTAAGGATTCCCTCTTCTTCTAACTCCATTGCCAAATTCAAAGCTGTTTGCCCGCCAAGAGTCGGTAGTAGAGCATCTGGTCGTTCTTTTGAAATTATCTCCGTTAGAACTTCTAGGGTAAGTGGCTCTATGTAAGTAGCATCTGCAAAATCAGGGTCAGTCATGATGGTAGCCGGATTCGAATTTGCAAGGATTACCTCGTAACCTTCTTCGCGCAAGACTCTACAAGCTTGTGTACCAGAGTAATCAAATTCACAAGCTTGACCTATGACTATTGGGCCTGAGCCTATGAGTAATATTTTATGAATATCTGTTCGTTTGGGCATTTATTTAGCCGCCTCTTCCATCAGTTGTGCAAAATCATCAAATAGATAGGAGCTGTCATGAGGTCCCGGTCCGGCTTCCGGATGATGCTGGACACTGAAGGCCGGGGCACTTTTAAGTCGTATTCCTTGACAAACTCCATCATTCAAATTTACGTGAGTTACGTCTGCGACTTGAGAAACAGAATCTGAATCTATAGCGAAATTATGGTTTTGGCTGGTGATCTCCACTACTCCGTTAGCCATGTTTTTCACGGGATGATTACCACCATGGTGACCAAAAGTCATTTTTTTGATTGTTCCTCCCAAAGCTAGCCCAAGAAGTTGATGCCCTAGGCATATACCAAATATTGGCACTTTGCCTATGAGTTTTCCGATTGTTTCTGGGACACCGTTTACGACTTCGGGATCTCCTGGGCCGTTGGATAAGAAAACACCATTCGGCTTTAAACGTAATATTTCTTCTGCTGATGTTGAGGAAGGAACTACAATCACGTCACCTATCCGTTTCAGGTGTTTAATAATTGTTGCCTTTATCCCAAAGTCCATCGCAACAATTAATCTGTCTTGACGATCTCCTTTTAATTCATATTTCTCTTTGCACGTGACTTGAGAAACCAGATCAATTCCTGATGTACCTGGTTCAGATTTAGCGATCTCATGAAGCTCTTCATCTGGTAGCGTTCCAAATGCTGCAGGCATCGCACCCACTTCTCTTATATGCATTGTTAGCCGACGGGTATCAAGTCCTGCAATGCTTGGAATTTCCATTTCCTTGAGAAAAGAGTCCAAGTCATTTGAGGCTCTCCAATTACTGTGTCGGCGGGTTAAATCCCTGACGATTACTCCCCTACAGTGAGACCGGCCACTTTCATTATCATTTTCATTAACGCCATAGTTTCCGATGTGTGGGTAAGTAAAGGTTATGATCTGCCCTGCATATGATGGATCTGTGATGACTTCCTGATAGCCGCTCATCACAGTATTAAATACGACTTCGCCAGTAGCATATTTCAACTTTGGCGAGTAACCGATTTGATCCCCCCTGAAAATTGTTCCATCTGCAAGAACTAACGTTGATTTATTAATCCTGACCACCTTTACTTTCCAATGTCTTGAATCGTCCCATCCATAACTACTAGCTTCCCATCGACAAGTGTGTGACTCACTAAACCTTTCAACTCCATATTCTCAAAGGCTGTTACCGAACAGGCACTCGACATTTTCTTGCCCTCCACAGTCCAGACAGCATCTGGGTCAAAGACGGTTAGGTTTGCTGGTCTACCAGCTATTAAATTCCCCCCGTGCGTATCCGCAATTCCAGCTATTTCAGCGGGAGTCCAAGATAAAAGATCAAGAATTTCGCTTATAGGAATCTGTAAATTAGTGATTGCCGCCCCTAGAGAGGTTTCAAACCCTATTGTCCCAAAAGGTGCATCAGCGAATGCCTGATCTTTTAGGTGGTCTGGGTGAGGCCTGTGTCCAGTTGCAATAGCATCAACTGAGCTTATTCGCTCCTTAATCAACTCTATTTCTTCGCTATTTCTGAGTGGCGGAAAAACTTTGTAGCGCGCATTGAAGCTTCTAACCAGTGATTCATCTAAAGATAAGTGATGGGGAGAAGTTTCACACGTGACTGAAGCACCTTCTAACTTAGCTTCGGCAATTATTTGAATTGATCGGGAAGTTGAAATTTGCTGGAAATGCAAATCTGCCCCTGTTAACAGTGCAAGTTGACAAAGCTGGAACACTTCAATTTGTTCAGCAACTTTTGGTATTCCCAGAATCCCTAATTGAGATGAAACAACCCCTTCGTTCATCAAACCGTCTTGCGAAAGAAGTCCTTTCGAACTACCGAAAAGCAACTTGATCCCATATTTCTGTGAGTACTCCATTATTCTTCTAGTCGTTTCTAGGTCAGTTGATGGAGATCCAGTAATCGTAAAGAATTTCACTCCAAGGTCTGACATCTCACCAAGCGGAGACATTGCTGTCCCATTTCCTGTAAGTGTTGATGTACCCGCCGTGATGACTTCACACATTCCTTGCTTACTTAATTCAATCAGTGCTTTTGCGGTATTTGGATTATCATTCACAACATGCGAATCGGGCACCGTAATTATGGCTGTATATCCACCTTTAACGGCACTTCTTGTTCCAGAAATAAAGGTCTCAGATTGCTCTTCTCCTGGTTCGCCTATAAAAGCATTAAGATCCACAAATCCAGACGAAATAATCTTCCCTTTCACATCAAGGACCTTATTTGCTTCTAAACCTTCACCTATTTCTTCTATTCGGCCATCCGAATCTATTAAGACGTCAGCGAAACGGTCACCAGATTTATCAATAATTCTCCCGCCTTGAAGAAGTAATTTACTCATCATTTAAACTTTCTAAATTGCTCTCGCTTCCTGAACCAAGTAGATAGTACAAAGCACTCATTCTAATGATCACTCCATTTGCCACCTGATTAGTTATAACTGACTGTGGTAGATCAGGAACACTGCCATTGATTTCGACTCCCCTATTCATTGGACCGGGATGCATTATCAATGAGTTCGGGTGGATACGGTCTGACCTCTCTAAAGTAAGCCCGTATTCATTTGAATATTCCCTGAGTGAAGGAACAAAGGAATCCTTTTGCCGTTCCAATTGCATTCTGAGCATATAGAGAACATCTGATTCTTCTATAACAGAGTCAAATTCGTCTGTAGCTCCCACTCCCCAAGATTCTATATCAGCCGGCATCAAAGTTTTTGGTGCGACGAGTGTTACAGATGCTCCTAGAGCTAAGAATGCTTTTACATTAGAGCGAGCAACTCTTGAGTGCTTGATATCCCCAACTATTGATATTCTCTTTCCGTCAAGATCTCCGAAATGATTGCGTATTGTATAGCAATCAAGTAGTGCCTGTGTGGGGTGCTCGTGAGAACCGTCACCTGCGTTTACGATTGCCGCAGGTGTCCACTGATGCAGCAACCACGGAACGCCTACAGATCCATGCCTTACCACAATAGCGTCAACACCCATAGCTGAAATAGTCTCAACGGTATCTCGAAGACTTTCGCCCTTCTTAACTGAAGAGGAAGAAATACTAAAATTCAAACTGTCAGCAGAGAGGCGTTTTGAAGCGGTCTCAAAACTCAATCTCGTGCGGGTGGAGTCCTCGTAAAATAGTAAAGCGATTGTTTTGCCTCTCAGTGCAGGAACTTTAGGAATCCGGCGAGCACTGACCTCTTGAAAGTGATCACTCAGCGCTAGGATCTCTTTAATGCCAGATTCACCTAAGTCGTCAATTCCACGAATGTGCTTTGCGGTCACGATTCCTCACCCTGAATATCGCCAAGTAAGACACCATTTTCTGTCACTTCAACTAATTCGTCCCTTCTAGTGGGAACGTTTTTCCCAACATAATCCGGCCTTATGGGAAGCTCTCGGTGACCTCGGTCAATCATTACCGCAAGCTGGACCGCGGCTGGTCGTCCGAAATCAACAATGGCGTCCATTGCGGCTCTTATAGTCCTGCCAGTAAACAGTACGTCATCAACTAAAACTACAACTTGGGATGTGAGGTCAAAGGACAGGTCCGTGGGATTTCCGGGGACAACTTGCCTGATTCCAATATCATCTCGATAGAAAGCCACGTCCAGCGAACCCACGGGCACCTGTTGTTTTTCTATTTCAAGCAGATTCGCAGCTAGTTTATGAGCTAGGTGAACCCCTCCGGTTTCTAAACCAATAAGGACCACGTCCGAGAGTCCGCTATTCTGTTCCAGAATTTCATGCGACATTCTCCACAAAGCTCTGCTGACCCCATCAGCATTCATGATTTCAGAACGTGCATTGAAAACGCCCCTTTCTAGGGGCGTTTTTGGTCGTTCTAAGTCGGCCATCTCGGCACCTTTCTCCGTTCGAGCCTCACTGGACTCAATTTACGGTTAGGTTTAAGCTATCACCACTTACGAGCTTTAGCATGCACGGATTCTTTTTTCTACTTAGCTAATCTTTTCCTCTGGACGAAGTTTGCTACAAATTCCTGCAAGCACTCCATTAATAAAAGGGCTTGAGGCCTCTGTGGAATATTTTGTTGCTAATTCAACCGCTTCGCTAACAATTACAGCTGCAGGTATAGATTCGAATTCTTTGATTTCAAGAGTAGCTATCCGCAAAATAGCTAAATCCACAAGTGGCATTCGATCGATGTCCCATGAGTGGCTGGTCTCAGCGATAAGTGAATCAACGGTTTTTAGGTGGACGATGAGGGCATCAACTATTTCTCTGGCATGCCCATCGAGTTGAACGGGCATATCCCTTATCATCTCAGATAATTTTTTTGATTTAGACTCTGATTCGTAAAGAACCCCCATTACCGTTTCTCTTCCATGGCGACGTTCAATAATATAGCCTGGCGTATCTTCTGGGAGTTCTCTTGTTTCGTTTGCTGTCATTTTTCCAGACTTAAGCTCGACTAATGTATGACCCTGTTCTTGTATCTACTTTAATTTTTTCACCAGGTTCCAAGAAGAGAGGAACCTGAACTGTTAAACCCGTCTCCAACATTGCTGGCTTGGTAGCCCCAGAGACTCTGTCGCCTTGTATTCCTGGCTCAGTTTCGGCTATTTCCAGCTCCACTGAAGCTGATAGTTCTGTCCCCACAATTTCACTTCCGAACATCAGAAGTATTGCTGTTTCAGACTCAACCAAATAATCGGAGAGGTCTCCTACGGATTCAGGCTGAACAGTGATTTGCTCATAAGTTTCATTGTCCATGAAGACAAGGTCAGAGCCATCTTTATAGAGGTATTGCATTTCTCGTTTGTCAATATTTACTCGATCTACCGATTCTCCAGCCCGAAATGTCTTTTCAATGACGGAACCTGTTCTCACGTTTTTTATTTTTGTTCTAACAAACGCTGGCCCTTTCCCTGGTTTCACATGTTGAAATTCAACGACCTGCATGAGGTTTCCGTCAACCATAATGGTCCAGCCATTCTTAAAATCATTTGTTGATACTGAAGCCATGATTTAGTCCTTTACTTATGATTTCCCACTCTATAGCTATGATTTACCCACTTGTGTGAGCTTTTCATACTTAGTTAAATATTCAACACCTTTGCTCGTCACTACAAGCAGATCTTCCCATCGGATGCCATAGGATCCTTCTAGGTACACCCCAGGTTCAACGGTGATGACCATCCCCTCTTGGATGACATCGCTGCTGGTTCTATTAATCCTTGGATATTCATGAATTTCCAAGCCCACACCATGCCCCGCTCCATGTGTGAAATTTTTAGCTAAGCCATTCTCAGACAAAGTGTTTCTGCAAACAGCATCTATTTCATTCGCAGTAACCCCCGGCCGTATCATTTGGATAGCTCTTTCTTGAGCATCAAGTACTTTCTGAGATACTTTCATTTGTTCTTCAGAGAGTTTCGAAAGCGGAATGACTCGAGTCATATCTGAGCAGTACCCGTCATAGTTTGCGCCTACATCAACTAATAATAGATTGGTGTTGAGGATTCGTTGATCTGTAGGGCGCGCATGCGGGAGAGCACTATTGGGTCCTGAAGCAATTATCGGGGGGTACGCAGCATTAGATGCCCCTTCCAGTGACATAAAGTATTCAACTTTCGCCGCTAGTTGCTTCTCGGTCGTGCTGTCATCTATTTCGGATAAAGCCTTATCTAAAGCCTTGCAAGTAATATCAGCAGCTTTTCTAATTTTAGCAATCTCGCTTTCATCTTTAAGTCCACGCATTGTTGAACAAAATTCATGCGCATCAACGACCGTTCCATCAATTAAATTTTGTAACTTCTTCTTTACTGACCATGAGAATTTTTCACCATCAAGAAATACATCTCTTGACTCTGACAACTCAGCGACAGTCTTAAGAGGGCCCGAGCTTATTAAACAGTTTGCATCTGTTCCATGTTTCATCAATTCTTTTGGACCTTGTTCTGTGTATCTAGAATCAGTTATTAGCACTAGTTGGTCCTGATCCAAGAAAAGAAGTCCGTTTGAGCCTGTGAATCCTGTCATCCACTGGATAGTGAATGGGTCAGATGCGACAAAACACACGTGATAGTTTCTTATCCATTTCCTTACTGATTGAACTCTTTCCATGTGAAAGATTATTTTTTCATCACTTTGCATTATTTCCAATAATCTTATGAAGCGCTCGCACTGATAATTCATACCCATGAATACCGAAACCGATAATTGAACCATGTGCGACAGGGGCGACAACAGATGTGTGCCTCCAGGACTCCCGTTGGTTCGGATTGGATAGATGCATTTCTATGATCACTCCATCAAAAGTGGCTAAGGCATCATGTATTGACCAACCGTAATGAGTAAGCGCTCCTGGATTGATGATAATCCCACTATGTGTGCCTCTAGCTTTTTGGATTTCATCTACAAGTTCTCCTTCAATATTTGACTGGAAATGAATGAGGTCGAAACCAAATTCCTCAGCGAACTTTGTAGCTATTTCAACATGCTCAGCGATGGTATCTGCCCCGTATATATCTGGCTCTCTTTCTCCGAGCATGTTAAGGTTTGGACCCATCAGCAACAGGATTGATTTCATTGAACGACCTCCATAGCTTTCTTCAGTATATTTCTATCTTGAACGAGAATTGGCTCTACTCCGGTTTCACCGTCTAGAACAAATGTGATGCCATCCTTAGATTTTTTATCTCGAAGAAACAAAGAGATGACCTTATTGGGGTCCATACTTTTCTGCAACTTTGTGTTTAGCTCGTAATGATCAAGAATTTCTTGATGGTAGAGAACTCGGTCTTCTCCAATTCTGCCCATCAGAAACGCTACTTCCGCTGCATATCGGATACCTATTGCTACAGCTTCACCGTGCGCCAATGCAAAATCGTTTTCAATTTCTAAAGCATGGGCTAACGTGTGGCCGTAGTTTAGAATAGCTCTCCTTCCCCCTTCAAGCTCGTCTTGTGACACTATCTTTGATTTAACTTTTATACATTCAAGCACGGTATCAATAAGGTCTTTTCCTCTCATGTCTTTTGCTCCAAGAAAGTGATATTTGGCTATTTCACCGTATCCGCATTTCCATTCTCTTTTAGGAAGCGTTTGCAGCGCATTTAGATCGCAAATGACGGCACTGGGTTGCCAAAAGGTACCGATTAGGTTTTTCCCTTCCGGGAGGTTGACTCCTGTCTTCCCTCCGATCGCAGCATCTACCATGCCTAGTAATGTCGTGGGGATATTTATCACGTTCACACCTCGATGATAAATAGAAGCAGCAAATGATGCTACGTCTGTGACCATTCCCCCTCCTAAACCTATAACGATGTCTGAACGTGTTAAGCCCCAGTCAACCCAGGACCTACAAAGTTCCATGATGGTGTTTATAGATTTAGCATCCTCGCCTTCCTCGATTACGAAGACTTTCTGCTCTTTATCTGTGGATAATTGAATTCCAATCTGACCTTGAGTGACAATAGCTACTCGCTTTACTGATTCGGGTAGGTATTTTGTGACATCATCTACACAATTGGACCCGACGAGCACTGGGTAGCTTCTTGTTCCTAAATCAACAATTATCTCTTTTGCTTCCACACTATGAGAGTAGTCATCCATTTGGGTTTATGCAGGGAGTTAATGCATTAGTGCCGTTTGGTAATGGCACGTGCGACGACATCTTCTATCTCTTTAAGGGAAGTATTGATACCAGTCCAGCGTTCGTATTGAATTAGGGCTTGGTGGATGAGCATGCCGACTCCCGAGATAGTCCGCAACCCTAATATTTCAGCCTTACGAAGGAAAGTCGTCTGAATCGGATTGTAGACAAGATCAATTACTATTTGGTTAGGTGAGAGGAGGTCAATTGGGATTGGAAGTAATGCTTCGCTATCAGTTCCTGACATACCTAAAGGTGTTGAATTAACAATGAAATCGCAGCTTGAAAGATCTTTTAGACTTCCCACCTTTGCCTTGGGCCCACCCAGAAGCGCTGCATATTCTGCTCTTGATTTATTTCTATTTGTAATAATTATTTCGCCCACTTCCATTTCTGACAAGCTATTTATTACAGAACGAGCCGCACCACCGGATCCAATAATTGCGAATGACTTCCCATCTAATGAATCGTTGATCTCTGATTTGAGAGCTCTCACGAAACCTTCACCGTCAGTATTATCGCCCAAAAGGTTATCTCCATCCCAAAATACACAATTAACTGCATTCAGCTTGGAAGCAGTTTCAGTTAGCCCATCAAGATGAGGAATTATGATTTCCTTGAGGGGCATGGTCACCGACAGACCTCGGATTTTCTGGGACCTTACCTCGGAGATACAATTCTCGAGTTGTTCTTTTGATACTTCTATTGCGTGATAATTCCAATTCAACTTATCTTGCTTGAAAGCAGTATTGTGTATGAGTGGTGAGAGGGAATGCGCTATGGGTTTTCCGATAACAGCAGCAATGAGTTCTCTTCCGTTTGCTTTAGGAAATTTACCCACAGCCGAGATCTCTTTCAATACATATCAAGACTGCTGCATCAAATTCCTGCTGTGTTTCTACAAAGGTGTGCGAACCTATACCTGATTCATCTGTTCGGACATAGTAGAACCAATTTCCCGCTGCAGGGTTAAGAGCGGCGTTAATGGATGCCCGACCTGGAGCACTTATTGGCGTTGGAGGCAAGCCTTGCACAAGCCGAGTGTTATAGGGAGAGTCAACTGCTAGGTCGCGGAGAGTTAGTTCTCTATCTCCTCCAAGGGCATAAACTATTGTTGCATCAATTCCTAAAGGTATGTTGTTTGCAAGCCTGTTATAGATGACTCTGGCTATCTTTCCTCTTTCTTCTTCAAGTGCAGCTTCTTCTTCTACCAGAGAAGCAATAATCAGAACCTCATATGGGCTAACTCCGAGATCAGGAGGAGGAGAAGACAGGCCACTTTCCTCTGCGACAACATCAAATTGCGCAATCATTCTATTCAAAAGACTTTCTTCATTAGCTAGTGATGTTTCATCAATATCATAGGTGTCAGGGAAAAAGATTCCCTCTTTAATAAACCGGAGAGAGAATCCCAGACTTAATGGAGTCTCAGAACTTTCGATAGCTTGCTTTAATTCTTCACGATTGAAGTCAGGTAGCTGATTCAAAAGTGTTTCTTGCATTTCAATGAGTGTTAAACCTTCTGGGATTGTGACAAAGAATCTATCATCTGGAATTTCTAGGGGACCAGCAAGCAAATTGTCTTTAACATCCCAAACGGAGCTATTTACCTGAAATGTGTAAATGCCTGCTTGGAAATCGGAGGTACTTTTGAATCGGAGATAGTATCTAAAAACTGTTGCGTTAGCAACGACATCATTATCAGCAAGGATCCTCGCTATGTCATCGCTTGTTGCCCCCTGAGGGACTTCAATTGTTACCTCAATTCCGGGTTCTCCCGGTGGGTTCAATTGATTGTCTACCCAACCTTTGACAAAGCTATACGTTGTTAAAGACAGCACCAGAAGAATAGCTACAAAAATTCCAAATCTTAACGCAGTACTTGTTCTTCTCGGAAGACGCTCCCAATCACGGTCGTCATAGTATTCATCCTCATACCAAGGAGGTAAGTCTTGAGGGTAGATAGTTCTTCCACTTTCAATACCCTCCTTGGAAGGATCGCTATCCTTTCCATAAACGCCCAAGAAAAATCTTTCGTACGGCGATTGCTCTTCAGATGCTGAGTCTGGGTACCCAGTCTCATTTTGACTTTCAGAGTCTCTGGGCCGCTGCTGATCTTCACTCATTGGATGATTCCAGACTTGATGATGTAGCGGAGTTATTAAAAGCGTCAATCCAGCACTGGAGAATAATAGCTGCTGCTACCTTATCAATGAGGCTCTTACGCTTCTTCCGTCTTATGTTCTGTTCAATGAGGAACTGCTCAGCAGTTACTGTGGAGAATCTCTCATCGTATGTTTCGATGCTAATTTTTGTTTTAGAACGAAGCTCTTCTATTTCTGAATTGATTTTCTTAGCAGCGGGACCTAGTGACCCATTCAAAGAGATAGGCAGGCCGACTATGATCCTTGATGCTTCCCATTCGTTAGCAATCTTTAAGATTTTTTGATGATCCTTCTCTAACTTGCCCGTTCTCTTTATCACTGCATACGGTGTAGCAACAGTTACGTCAGAATTACTTAAAGCAACGCCTATTCTTTGGGAGCCTAGGTCAAGCCCAATGATTCTCACCCTAGCTCCGCTTTTTGTCGGGCCAGTTGAATAGCTTCCTCTAGAGCTTCGTTGTCTTTACCCCCTGCCATTGCGAAATCCTCACCTTTACCTCCACCGCCTTTAATTAGCTTTGTTGCATCATGTATTAAGTCTGAAGCGATCAAAGATGATCCTTTTGGCACACCTGCAGCTAAAGCTACACCACCATTATCTAGAGCGACTCCGAGAATTACAGCCTTTACATTTTCTTTTTGAGTGAGAGCATTAATTAAATCTCTGAGGTCATCTCGACTTATATTATGCAACTTTTCTGCTATGACCCCGTGCTCAACTTTGTTAAATAGTTCAATAATTGAACTTTCAACGAGAGATTTTCGCAGTCCCTGTATTTCCAGTGTCAATTTTTCAATTTCTTTGAGTTTCTTCGCTACCCCATCAATCAAGTTTGATGCTGGAACTCCCAGATCATTTGCGACCTCCTCAATTTTCCGTTGCTGCTTACGGATTAGATCAATAGCCCCAGATCCAGAAACCGCTTCAACTCGACGGATATTAGACCCTATTGAACGCTCAGATAATATTTTCAGTGGGCCTATATCACTAAGATTCGTAACATGCGTTCCGCCACATAGCTCTATAGAATTCTCGCCTGCTTTAAGAACTCTTACATTGTCACCGTACTTATCTCCAAAGAAGGCAAGAGCACCTAACTCTTTCGCTTCTTCCATTGTTGTTTCAGTACTATCGACAGACATCCCAGAAAAGACTTCTTGGTTGACTAGATCTTCTATCTGCTCTAACTCTTGCTCTGTTGGGGCTTCAAAGTGGCTGAAGTCAAAACGGAGATGTTCAGGACCAACCCAGGACCCTTGTTGTTTAACATGATCTCCAAGAACTCTTCGGAGCGCCCAATGCAGCAGGTGCGTACCGGTATGATGCCGTTGGATCTTAAGCCTTCTGTCAATATTGATCTTTGCAATGACACGTTCGCCAACATTTATTTTGCCGTCTGCTTCTGCTATCACATGTAAATAGTGCCCTGTCGGCAAGGACGTAGTGTCTGTAATGGTGATAATTCCATTCTCGCCTGTCGCTGTACCGGCATCTCCTATCTGGCCACCCGCCTCAGCATAAAATGGTGTGCTGTCAAGGACTAAATAGTCATCATCAACAAAGAGCACTTCAGATTCGAACTCTGTTTTCTTGTATCCCTCAAAATTAGTTGTGGGTAACTTCTCAATGGCTTTTAAAATTTTCGGATCCAAATCAGCATTAGTTCCCCTTATTGAAGAATCGGCTTTACCCCGTTCTTGCTGGATCCGCATAGCCACATTGAATTGTTCAGTATCCACCTGAATATTTCGTTCTAGTGCAATTTCTTGGGTCAGTTCCATTGGAAAGCCATAAGTATCATGCAACTGGAAAGCAATATCCCCGCTTAGTATTTCATTTTCACGTAATTGCTTAAGATGACTATCTAGAATCTTCATTCCAGAGGAAAGGGTCCTTCTGAAGCCTTCCTCTTCACGTTGCAGAGTGTCTTTGATGAGATCTCTGTTCTCGGCTAGGTCTACATACGCATCGTCCATTAACGTTATGACTTCATCTGCCAACTCGGGCATTATCGGCTTTTCCACTCCTAGAAGGTAGGCATGCCGCACAGCACGTCGCACAATTCGCCTCAAAACGTAACCTCGCTCTTCATTGCTTGGGATTACTCCGTCGCTTATTAGAAAGGTGCTCGAACGAGCATGATCCGCCAAAATTTGTAATGAAATCAGATCGTTAACGTCCGGTTTTTCTTGCACGCCAGTAATTCTTTTGGCTGAACTGAGAAGTGTTTGGAATTCATCAAGTTCCCAAACTGCATCAACATTTTGGATTACTGAGAGGACTCGCTCTAAGCCTGCCCCAGTATCAATTGAAGGTTTTGGAAGCGGAATTTGTTGACCGTCACCTTGCTGGTCATATTGCATGAAGACCAAGTTCCAAATTTCTACATATCTTTCATCAGATTCCGGATTCTCTGGCCCTCCTGGGGGGCCATACTCTTCACCTTTATCCCAGAATATTTCCGAACATGGCCCATTTGGTCCGGTGTCCGCCATCCTCCACCAATTATCTTCATCTAATCTTTGAATTCGTTCTGATGGGACGCCTACTGTATTTTCCCAAATGTCAGCTGCTTCGTCATCAGAGTGATGGACCGTTACCCATAGCCTTTCAGGGTCTAATTTCAATACCTCGGTGAAAAATTCCCAAGCTAATGGAATTGCATCCTCTTTGAAATAATCTCCGAAACTGAAGTTCCCCATCATTTCAAAAAATGTTAGATGCCTACTTGTCCGCCCAACCTCATCTAGGTCATTGTGCTTTCCTCCAGCTCTGACGCACTTTTGGACTGTCGTTGCTCTCTTATAGGGAGGATTTTCAATTCCGAGGAAATAGTTTTTGAAAGGAACCATCCCAGCATTAGTGAACAGGATCGTATTGTCGTGAGGTATCAGGCTCGAAGAAGGCACGACCTCATGGTCTCGCTTCTCAAAGAAGGTAGTAAACGCGCTTCTAAGTTCCCTGGCTTTCATTAATAATAATCCTACAGTGCATTAGCCCATAGAACCGAGCATTCCACGTGGACCAGAATTTCAGTATAAAATTCCGTTCTTAATCTCCTAAACAGAGAGGATGGTCCCTGAAGTATGGTTCTCTATTTTGTTTAGTTTGATGCTAGATATTAGTCGTTAAGGATGAGGAGACTTTTTCGTGATTGCTGATTAGATCGTGTAGGAATCCTGTCCTCGTATTTTGTAGCTATTCTTTTGCCCTCTTGGGCCACGTCCAAAAGGGTTGACTTTGTCGCCTTTACTCTATTCGCTAGGAAGTTGGTCGCTACAGCATTTGTGTAGTCAGCCGCACGTCTTTTGACCACTCTTTTCATCCATAGAGAAGAGCTCAAACCTGCTCCAAATCCTGCTGTTATCCAGATTATTCTCTTAATCATCTTTCCACTTTACCTAAGATCGCTTCCATTACAAGCTGGATTTCATTTCTGTTCTTACGTTAAGGAATCCAGATTTAACTTTTAAATTATCATGCCATCACATGGTTTTGGAAGTGTTCGGACACTTTTGCTTTGTTGATGTAATCTTTGATTATGAGTTCCACAGATCCAAACAGGTTTGAGGTAGCTAACTTTGAGGATGTAATGTCGCCAGCCCAGAGCTACAAAGAGGGCTTTCCTGTAATCATTAATCTGGTTGTGGAACCAATAGAAGTTGGACGAAGGATAGTCGACTTCTTCTCAGGCCTTGCGTTTGGAACAGAGGGAACATTTGAAAAGGTCGCTGAAGGAATCTACCTTTTGACCCCCTCTGGTGCGAGCGAATAAGTCAGTCGGTATCCGGCGCTAACCTTAAACCCAATTCTTCTAAATGAGTCCCTTCAAGCGGCGTAGGAGCGTTTGTTAAAGGGTCGCTACCAGATTGTGTTTTCGGGAAAGCGATAACTTCTCTGATGTTCTCTTCGCCTGAGAGAAGGGCAACCAGTCGGTCAATGCCGAATGCAAACCCTGCGTGAGGAGGAGCGCCGTATTTGAATGCATCAAGCAAGAATCCAAATTTCTGCTTAGCTTCGTCGTCTTCTATGCCCAAAAGATTAAAGATTTTAGACTGGATGTCCTCTTTGTGTATCCTTACACTTCCTGACCCTAGTTCCCATCCATTTAAAACAAGGTCATAGGCCTGGGAGCGGATTGAAAGGTAGTCTTCTCCAGAAACCTCATTGAGCAAACCAATATCATCAGGGTGAGGCATTGTGAATGGGTGGTGAGCCGGAATAGGTTCTCCGGTTTCAGTTATTGATTCAAATAGTGGGAATTCGGTAATCCACAGGAAGTTCAATCCGCCTTCTCCAACAGGTGGCCGAGCAAGTTCTAATCTCAATAACCCCAAGATGTGGTTAACGACCCTTCTTTGGTCAGCGATGATAAATATCATGTCGCCCTCTTTAGCTTCTAAGGACTCAACTACTTCCCTTATCTCTTCCTCGGACATGAATTTTGTGAGAGCACCATCAAGGGACGAGTTTTCACCGATCCTAAACCAGGCAAGACCTTTAGCACCCCAACTCTGACATTTTTCAGTCAGCGCATCAATTGCGTTTCTTCCCAAGAGGTCTGCGCCTTCGGGGTAGCGGATACCCTTAACGCATTCAACTTTAAAAACATTTGCTTCTGTTCCTTCAAAAATTTGGGATAACTCGACAAGTTCCATCCCGAACCTTGTGTCAGGTTTATCAGACCCAAATCGTTCCATGGCTTCTTTCCATGTCATTCTAGGAATTTCTCCTGGTCTCTCCCCTGTCACACTTTCTGCTGCGTCTTTGACTGCCTGAGATACAAAAGACAAGATGTCATCTTGAGTAACAAAACTTGCTTCCATATCTAGTTGCATGAATTCGAACTGTCTATCTGCCCTTAAATCTTCATCTCTTAGACAACGAGCTATTTGGTAGTACCTGTCAATACCGCCGACCATACAAAGCTGTTTAAATATTTGGGGACTTTGAGGCAAAGCGTAAAAGTTTCTTGGATGTAGCCGAGACGGAACTACAAAATCTCTAGCACCTTCAGGTGTGGAAGCTATCAACATGGGTGTCTCAATTTCAACGAAATTCTGATTTTCCATCGCATTACGTATTGCACTGTTCACTTGAGCACGAATTCTAAGGTTCCTTTGCATTCGTGGCTTTCTCAAATCAAGGTATCGGTGCCTTAGCCGAATGTTCTCATCGACTTCTGAACGCTCATGCATCGGAAAGGGAGGAGGCTCAGCAGATGACAAAAGTTCCACAACACAATCACCTAGCTCAATCTCACCTGTCGCAAGCTTGTCATTACTTTTTCCTTCAAAACGCGATCGGACGGTTCCAGTAATAGAAACAATAAATTCTGATCGGAGGTCTAACTTCTCATCGACGACACATTGAAGAATCCCAGTGTGGTCACGAAGGTCAATGAACGCTAAGTGTTCACTGTGAACGCGACGGGTATCTACCCAACCACAAACAGTTACCGTTGAACCGATATCGCTCGATCTCAATTCGCCGCAGTAATGGGTTCTCATTGTCATTCTTTGGCCTCCTGAAGCAGATTCAGCAAAGTAGTTGATAGTAATTGACGGTCTAAAATACTTTGTGTTCCGTCACCTCTTAAGTCTCGAAGGGTAACCTGATTTTCTGCTAGTTCATCAGTTCCTATGATTATTGCGAATTGAGCTCCAGATCTGTCCGCTGCTTTCATTTGAGCTTTCATGGATCTCTGATCAAATCCTCTATCAACGGCTATCCCTTGTCGCCGTAACTCGTCCGATAAAATAAGCGCTTCATTTCCTCCGGTAGTATCAACAATGAATACGTCGAGATCTTGGAAAGGAGCATGTGAAATATTCTCCGCCTCGTAAGCCAACAAAGTCCTATCAATACCGATTGCGAACCCAATGCCTTCAGTGGCTGGCCCCCCTAGCGCCTCTACAAGCCCGTCATATCTTCCACCGCCACCTACAGCGTTCTGAGCTGAGTCTAAGCTGGGCGCAACAAACTCAAATGTTGTTTTTGTATAATAATCCAGTCCTCTTACCAATCGTGGTGCCAACTGATAAGTAATGCCGAGAAGTTCCAGCCCATCTTGAACGATCTGGAAATGTTCCTTGTTTTCATCATTTAGAAAATCTGTAATTATCGGGGCGTTTCGTATTATTTCTTCGTCCTCTTCTCTTTTTGAATCTAACACTCTTAACGGATTTTTAGTCATTGTTTCTTGTGATTGGTGACTAAGTTCTTTTTTATTTGCATCTAGGTATTTGATCAATGCTGCGTTGTAAAGTTCTCGACTATCGCTATCACCGAGGGAATTTAGCATTAACTCAATTTTTGTTAGCCCAAGTGATTCAAAAAACCTTGAGGCTAATGCGATTATCTCAATATCAGCATGCGGATCAGGAGTTCCTAGCACCTCCGCCCCTACCTGAAGAAATTGCCTGTATCTTCCCGCTTGGGGTTTCTCATATCTGAACTGAGGTCCTTGGTACCATACTTTCCATGGAGTAGTCGGCCTATGCTCGACGAATGCGCGACAGATGCTAGCAGTCAGTTCTGGCCGCAAGGCAAGATGTTGTGGATTTTTTGGATCCTTGTCATACAAATCAAACATTTCCTTTGTAACGATTTCGGTACTGTCCCCTATGCGTCGGAATACTCCAATATCTTCGAAAATAGGAGAAATAATCTGCCCATATCCACCGGAGCTGAGTATGTCCTCAAAGGCACGAATAAATAAGCTAATTCTGTTTGATTCTGGAACAAGTATATCTCGGGTTCCTTTTGGAGACTGATAACGCGATTTGCTCATGTGGCAAGACTACAGGGTTGATGCTGTGTTTGGCGCCATTAAAGTGCCCGAGCAATGGTTTATCATTCAGGTTTGCGCCAGTAATTGTCCAAAGCTTTTGATAGGCGATTGACAGCTGCATCAATCGCAAGAATGTCATAGCCAGAAGTCTCATCAACTGTAAACAATGCCCAGCGTATTTGATCTCCAGTTAACAGTTTGGGCGAATGGCCATTGGGGTCGTACTGATCCGCTTTTAGCTTTAGAGTTTCTTCAATTGAAGATTCTTCAAAAATTTGAAGAGAGTCTGCTACTAAATCAAAAAACCGGTCTACTTCTTCTTTTCTATAGCCGATTCCATTGACCACTGGCGGAGTCAGATCTCTTAGCCGTGCGCTAGTAATCGCAGGGCTTAAAGAAGCGTCTATGTTCGGAGAAGAGAATCCGGTTGATACGGAATTATTTCCTTTTGCCTCTAGCCCTAATTGGTTTGACTTCTGAGTCAATAGAGAATCTAAATAATCATCAACTTCACTAGTCTTATAACCTTTAGCTTTAGTAAGTGTGAATCTGATACTTTGAAGCCTTACTGAGGACCGTGATGTCCAACCAGTTGTTTCCATCTTCTTTATCTTTCGGATGAAGCTATCAACTTCTTGAACTTTGTAGCCTCCGTTTTGTACAATGCTAAATTTCATGATTCTCTATTAAAAACCTGATAGGTAATTTTCTTCACTCCTCTTCTGCGCTTTATCATTATTTAGCTTTCTGGCGAGATGTCATTTTTTTATTACCGGGCAGAATACGGTATGCGTCATAGACCCCATCTACTTGACGGATAAGACTTATCAGCCAATCTAAATGGCGACCATCACCCAGTTCAAATTCGAAATTCATGACGCTGACTCTATCTGTGCCAGTTCGGGTAGAGCTTGAAATAATATTTACCCTGGCATCCGATAGAACAGTTGAGACATCGCCGAGAAGTCTCGTCCTATCAAACGCTTTCACCTCTATAGCGGCAGTGAAAGTTCCACCTCTCTTATCATCCCATTCCACATCAATTAGCCGATTTGCATGGCCAGTTGCCAGAGCCACACCGTTTGCACAGTCACTGCGGTGTATTGAGACACCTCTTCCTCTTGTGACAAAACCGATAATTTCGTCTGGGGGGACAGGAGTACAGCATTTAGCAAGCCTTATCATGACATCGTCTACACCTTCGACGACTACACCTACTTCATTTTCTCGTTTCCTTTTTGTTCGCCCGACCTTCTTTTCGCCATGGTTTGGAAGTGAGGAGGGAATGCCTTGCGCAGAACTTGTTTTTCCCAATATTTCACGAAATCTTCCCGCGATACTTTTGGGATTTACATTTTGTTCACCAATGGCAGCATAGAGAGCTTCAGAATCTGAATAATTCAGTATCTCACAAACTTCTTGGAGAGTTTCGCTCTTGAGAAGTTTGAATGCTGGTAACCCTTCTTTGCGGAGGCATTCTGCAAGCGCTTCTCGCCCGGCATCAATAGCATCTTCTCTTCGCTCCCTTGTGAACCACTGACGAATCTTAGACCCAGCACGATGTGTTTTAGCAAACCTTAGCCAATCTTGTGATGGTCCCGCATCTTGTGCATTACTGGTTAGAATTTCTACTGTATCTCCTGACTGAAGGACGGTCTCAAGTGGAACTAGTCGCTTATTCACCCTTGCACCTCTGCATGCATGACCTACTTCAGTGTGAATTGTATATGCGAAATCAACCGGAGTTGATTTCGATTCAAGGGTGATCACCTGACCTTTAGGGGTGAAAACAAATACCTCATCTTGATCAAGATCCATCTTCAAATTCGTCATAAATTCAAGCGGATCCTCTGTTTCTTCTTGCCAGTCAACAATTCTTGAGAACCACATGTACTCGTTCTCGTCTGACTTTTCTTTATAGCTAAAATGAGCTGCCGCTCCGTGTTCAGCGCGATGATGCATGTCGCGCGTCCTAATCTGAACTTCTAAGGGTTTTCCTTGCGGTCCGATGACAGTCGTGTGTAGTGACTGGTAAAGATTAAACTTTGGCATAGCAATGTAATCTTTAAATCTTCCTTGAACAGGATGCCAGGTTGCATGAATTGATCCAAGAGCCCCGTAACAATCTTTAACTGAGTCTACTATGACTCTTATACCCATAAGATCGTAAATTTCATCAAACTCTCTTCCTTTTATAACCATTTTTTCATAGATACTCCAAAAGTGTTTTGGCCTTCCGTGCACTTCAGCCCCAACCATCAATTCGTCAAGTCGCGCTTTGAGATCTGCCAGAATTTGTGCAAGGTAGAGATCCCTTTCTGGTGCACGATCAGCGATCATTTGGTCAATCTGTGAATACCATTTGGGATGTAATGCTGCGAACGAAAGATCTTCAAGTTCGTTTTTTAGTCCCTGCATTCCTAACCTATGAGCGAGAGGAGCGTAAATATCTAAAGTTTCTGTTGCTATCCGTTGCTGTTTCCATTTTGGCAGCGAAGCGATAGTCCGCATATTGTGAAGGCGGTCTGCAAGCTTTATAAGAAGTACCCGAATATCTTTGGCAACTGCAACTAACATTTTTCGCATAGATGCCGCTTGCTGAGCTTCTTTAGTTTCAAATTTTATGCGTTCAAGCTTTGTAACACCATCAACAATAGAAGCTACTTCACCCCCGAAGATTTCCTCTATGCGTTCGAAAGCCTCTTCAGTATCCTCAAGTGTGTCGTGCAGTAGTGCCGCGATTATCGTTGGTTCGTCAAGTCCAAGAGATGCGACTATTTCTGCGACTGCAACAGGGTGAGTAATGTAAGCATCTCCCGACCTGCGAATTTGCCCATCATGAGCTTGCTGAGCTTCAACATATGCTCTTTTAATTAAGTGATCGCCTGATTCTGTGTGGTGCTTAGCAAAAAGCTCCAACACATGATCAAGCTCTGCCGATGGATCCTCTTCGACTCTATTCCATAGACTTACTTTTGTAGTGATCAAGCTCATATGTTTAAGCCTATCTTAGCTGAGTACTAGTCGTAAGCCAGAAGGGATTGTTGCTTATACTTTGCTATCTTTTCTTTGCCATTGAGGACATCAATTGTCGCTAAAAAAAGAAAACCAACTACTTTGCCACCAAGTTTTTCTATTAAATTCGCCGCACATTGAGCAGTCCCCCCCGTCGCAAGAACATCGTCGACTATAAGAACTTTCGAGTTTGCCTTTATTGCATCGTTTTGGATTTCTAACGACGCTTCTCCGTACTCAAGCGAGTAGCTTTCAGTCGCAACTTTTCCTGGGAGTTTTCCCTGTTTTCTTAAAGCAAGAAATCCAACATTCAGTGCGTTAGCGAGCGGCGCTCCTAATATGAAGCCTCGTGCCTCAATGCCTGCGATGTAGTCAAATTGTTGATTTTCAACTTTGTCCGACATGTGTGTCAGAACACTTTGGAATGCTTCTGCATCTTTCAGCAGAGGCATAATGTCTTTGAAATCAACTCCCTTTTGGGGGAAGTCCGGAACCGTTCTAATAAATTCTTTTAAATCAAGCAAAGAGAGGGGCATCTCTATTATCTGCGTCTCTTCCTTGGCCTTGGGGGAATTGCTGGGTTCGCAGGAACCTTTAGTGCAGGCTGGTTTCCCTTTGACTTTTTCCGTACTGCTTCACTCAGTCGATAGGACCTGCTGCTATCCGCCTCTGAGTCACCAAATCTGTTTCGTAACATTGTTGCTATCGGAGAAGCTACAAAGAGTGATGAGAATGTTCCAATCACGAGCCCTATAAGCAAAGCTAGAGCAAACTCTTTAAGAGTCACTGCCCCCATTATTCCTGACCCAACTATTAGGACCGAAACGACCGGAAGGATTGAAGTAATGCTGGTATTCACCGACCTCATAAAAACTTGGTTTAGCGCTCTTTCAACAACCCCGGTATAGGTAAGCTTTGCGTTTGCAAGCAAATGCTCATTATCTCTCACTTTGTCAAACACGACTAACGTGTCATAAAGCGAGTAGCCCATGATCGTTAAGAAAGCGATAACTGTTGGTGGTGTGACTTCGAATTGGAACAGTGCATAAATACCAACAGTTATTAAAATATCATGCGCTACTGCCAGCAACGCTCCTACAGCCATCTCCCATCTAAGTCGAATAGTTATGTAAAGGGCGATAACGATAAAGAAAACTATAAGTGCATTTATAGCCTTATTCGTTATTTCCTGACCCCAAGAAGGCCCAGCTGTTGACACACTGATAGCTGACTCATTCTGACCAGTTAACTCAGCTAGAGCTGTTGTAACTTGAGCCACTATCGGGTCGCTGCTTTCTCCTTGTTGAAGGTCAGATTGGGCGACTTTGGAGAGTTCAGTTCGCACTCGTAAGACGCCTCCGCCTGTTTGAATCCTAGCGTCAGCGATACCAAGGGGGCGCAATGCGTCTCGCACCTCTTCGGCTTCAATTCCTGTAGCGGGGACTTCCCATGCCCCTCCACCCTCAAACTCAAGTCCTAAATTTAGTCCCCGGAATCCTAGACTCCCGACTGAGATGATCAGTATGAGAACAGAGCAAATTCCGACTGGTTTCCATAATTTAGCGAATGGAACTGATGTCTCATTTCTATACATGCGTTTAAGTAAATTCACTTTTCCTCCTCAACTGGAGTAGGTAGGCCGCTTAGCCATGGCCGATCTTGAATCGACTTTTGCATACCTATGAGTTTTACAAGTGGCCTGAGGAAAAAATAAGTAGCGACCAAGTCAAGTATTGAAGCTAGCCCTAGCATGAGGGCAAATCCTCGTACGGAACCAACCGTTAGGAAGTAAAGTATCGCAGCGCCTATAAGAGAAGCTAAATTAGCCCAAAAGATGGTTTTGAAAGCTATCGGAAATGACTGATCTACGGCTGAGCGAAGAGTGCGCCCGTTTCTAATATCTTCTTTAAGATGTTCGAAATATACGACGTTAGAGTCTAAGGACGTACCGATTGAAACGATTAACCCCACTACACCTGCGAGAGTCAAGGCTAAGCTTCTAGTTTCGGATAGCCATGCTAATATCACCCACAGCATTGTTCCTGAAATCGCCAAAGAAAGCATTGCAGCTAAACCTAAAAGCTTGTAGTAGGCCATCATGAAAAGGGCTACAAAGGCTAACCCGACTATTCCAGCGGTAATTCCAGCATCAAGGGAATCTTGCCCGAGCGTTGCTGAGACTAGACGAACCCTACTACCACTTGTTGGGTCTGTTGGATCACCAAATTCAAGAGGCAAAGATCCATATCTAAGTACAAGGGCGGTATCTTGTGCACGGTTTTGATCAAAATTCCCGCTTATAACAATTTGGTCTCGTTCGAAGAAAGGAGTATTCACATTTGGAGCAGACTCAATCACTCCATCAAGGACTATCGCTAATTGACCTGTCTGACATATTGATTGTCGGTTGAAACATGCATTAGCTGCTGCATTGAACAAATCAATTCCATCAGCACCTGAGCGGAAAACAGGCAGAACTTGCCATTCGAAACCGGCGAAGCTGGCATCAGCGGTTTCAAGAGATGCTCCAGTAAGCATTGTTCTTCCTAACAAAAGGCGCTGATAGGGGTTACCCTCAGAGTCAAGAAGTGGGAGGATAACCGGATTCTCTGCCTCGTCATCTTCAGTATCACTACTTTCCATTTCAAGCGCTTCTTCAGGAGTGAAACCAAGATTTTCGCAACCGATACCTTCAGGGGTTGATGTCATTAGTCCGGCATTTTCTTCTTCCGCACCTTCCACTGAAGGCGTGTCAACGTCTGTAGGTAGAATTCCAACCGGCCCATCATCTGATCCATCTTGGTTTTGGTTATTTGACTGGTCTAATTGAATAGGAACAGCAGGGAGTATTGCGCAAACTGGTCGGAATCGAAGTTCCGCTGTCTGCCCGACGACTTCTAAGGCCCTTCGCTGATCCTCAACTCCAGGTAATTGGACAACAATCCTATTTGATTGACGAGTTATATCTGGTTCGGCAACACCTAACCCATCGACACGGTTTCGGATGATCTCGACCGCCCTATCAAGTGCTTCATCGAGTGCTTCCCCACTGAGATCTATATCATCTGCGGGCTCTAGTACGACTTCTGCCCCTCCTTCAAGATCTAGACCTAGCAAAACACTGTTTCCTGCGCCGATAGACAGACCTAATAGTCCTCCGACGATAATGAGGATAGATAACAGAGGAAGAAGAACCTGCCGTTTCATGACTTTTTCTGCCCCCTATAGATGGTGTTTAACTCAGTTCCGAATCGTCATCATAGGAGATGATTCTCGCAACATTGCTTTTCGCTACTTTCATTTCCACTCCATCAGCAATCATAATGAAAACTGTGGCACCGTCGAGGTCGCTAACGGTTCCATAGATTCCAGATTCAAGAATCACATCGTCGCCAACATCCAGAGTCGTTAGCATTTGCTGTTGTTGCTTTCGTTGCTTTTGTTGTGGTCTCAGAATCATGAAGTACATCAGTAAAAGCAGTACCGGGAGGAAAAGTATACCCATAGATTTATATCTCCTAATCTTGTGGTTCAGTTCCAAATGCTACCGTGTCATTGCGAAGGTTCCGAGTTGTTTAAGAACTAATTTGGGTAGTAGTGAGGTCAGCGGTATAAAAAATAAGAAAATCTGACTACTTACCTATCTATAAGGGCCACACAAATCAGCCCTCAGACACTAACCCCATATTTGAAGCGTTTGTTTACGAAATGAAGCGAATTCTCCCATCTGAATAGATTCTCTAGCTCTCCTTATAAAATCAAATGTCCAAGCGAGATTATGAAGCGTTAAGAGTCTTCCAGCTACAGGCTCTCCGACAGACAACAAATGCCGTATATATCCGCGAGACCATTTTGATGCTGGACTTAATAGGAATTGAGGATCTATTGGGTCATCACTCCTTGCATATCTTGCAGCCCCTAAATTCACCCTCCCCTCCATTGTCAATGCTGTGCCATGCCGAGCTAATCTTGTGGGCCAAACACAATCGAACATATCAACACCACTTGCAATGGCTTCAACTAGGCCGGCTGGATCTCCTAATCCCATAAAATATCTTGGTCTGTCTACTGGGAGTCCATCAATGCTTACGTTCATCGGTTCAATCATCTCTTGTCTGGTTTCACCTACTGACAAACCACCAATTGCATATCCATCAAAACCAACTTCAACAATTTGTTCGGCTGAGACTCTTCTGAGATCACTATTCAACCCACCTTGGACAATTCCAAATTGAGCTTTATCAGAATGACCACTATCTCTATTTTTAAGAAAATGATCTCGCCCTCGTTTGGCCCATTGATGCGTTCGTTCAACAGCCACCTCTATGATGCTATTTTCTGCTGGGATTGGGGGGCATACATCAAGCACCATCTGTATATCAGATCCTAGAGAAATCTGGATTTCAACTGCCTTTTCTGGAGTTAGTCTGTGCATGCTTCCGTCATACGTAGATTTGAACTCGACACCATCGTCGTCTACGTATGGCTCTAAGGAAAAGACCTGATACCCACCTGAATCAGTTAAGATAAGTCGGGGCCAGTTGGCAAAACCATGAATTCCTCCAAATTCCTCTATCAGGGCCTCTCCTGGCCTGAGCATAAGGTGATATGTGTTGCCGAGTATGATGTCCGCCCCAATTTCTTCAAGGTCCTGCGAAGTTATCGTTCGGACCGAACCTCTTGTTCCTACAGGCATGAATGTTGGAGTTTGAAGCGAGTGACGCGGCATTCTAAATTCACCAACACGTGCATTACCGTCAGATGCCAGAACCGAAAAATCGGGGATCAATGCAGAATCTTTCTTTTCATATAGGTTCACTTTCTAGTTACAACTTAGTCGGAACGTTCAATAAACATTGCGTCTCCAAAAGAAAGGAATCTATATCCTTCCTGTAATGCTATCTGATAAAGATCTTTCCATCTCTCGCCGATAAAGGCCTCTATCATCACCAACAAACTTGACTTTGGTAGATGGAAATTAGTCATAAGTGCATTGACAACTTTGAAATTGAAACCAGGTTTTATATATAGTTCAGTCTTACCTTCCAACTCTCCCGTATGGGCTACTGATTCCAACGCACGAACAACCGTTGTCCCTACTGCAACTACCCTTTTTGCATTTTGAACTTTTTCCCATGTATCGGCACCTATCCTGTATCCCTCTGCGTGCATGATATGTTCATGAATAGAGTGGGTAGAAATTGGTCGAAAGGTCCCGATACCGACGCTTAGCTCTAACGTTGCAATGGATACTCCATTTTTTGCGCATTGATCTATAACCCGCTCAGTTAAATGAAGACCTGCAGTAGGTGCGGCTACTGAATTTTCGTTCATAGCGTAGATGGTTTGATATCTATTCTTATCTAGCTCTTTATTAACTATGTAGGGTGGTAAGGGAATTTGACCGGAATCTTCAAAAATTTTTTTCATTTCACCGCTGATAGATGAAATGAGTCTGGTTCCCTTTCCAGTTGATTCCCCTATCTGGACTATTTGTTTACCATTTTGGTCAACTAATACTTCGCCATCAGAAACTTTTCTACTTGGCCGAACAAGAGCCTCCCATCGTCCATCGTCTACTTCTTCAAGGGCAAGTACCTCAATTGATGCTCCTGTTACCCGCTTAAGCAGCATCCTTGAAGGCATCACGCGCGTTTCATTCAAGACGAGAACATCTCCCGTTCGGAGAAGTTTAGGAAGATCCCTCGTCAGCATGTGCGCAACTGGGTCCCCTCCGACAAGGAGTTTTGAGGCATCTCTTTCCTCCAAAGGAGATTGAGCTATTGATCCCTCGGGCAGAACGTAATCAAAATTCGATATATTCAAGATTCTTTTCGTTTCTATTCCTCTAATTCTGAAAATAAATCTTGAGAATCTTTAGTCTTTACCTTAGATTTTGGCTTTAAATCTAAATGCTCCCAAGCAGCATCTGTGGCTACACGCCCTCTAGGAGTCCGCATAATAAAGCCTTGCTGTATCAGAAATGGCTCATATACGTCTTCAACTGTTTCCGCAGGTTCAGAGACGCTAATAGCAAGTGTGGAAAGACCGACAGGTCCACCGTCGAACTGTTTACATAGCGAACCTAGGATAGCTCTATCGACTTTGTCTAGACCTCGTGGATCGATACCAAAAACCTTAAGACCTTCATTAGCAGTTACTTCATCAATCCGTCCGCTAGCTTTCATTTCTGCGTAATCGCGAACTCTTCGCAATAGCCTGTTAGCTATCCGTGGGGTTCCTCGAGCCCGCCGAGCAATTTCTGAGCTTCCCTTTTCATCTATCTCAATATCAAATATTCCTGCGGAACGTATTACGATTTCCTGAAGATCTGTTGCCTCGTAATAATCAAGTCGAGCAACTAACCCAAATCTGTCTCGAAGAGGGCCTGTGATCAACCCTGTTCTTGTTGTCGCTGCAACAAGCGTAAATGGCGAGACAGGTAAACGAACTGAACGTGCGGCGGGCCCCTTCCCAAGCACGATGTCAAGCTGAAAATCTTCCATGGCTGGATAAAGAACTTCCTCTACTGCCTTGGATAGTCGGTGAATCTCATCAATAAATAAAACGTCTCCGGGTTCTAATTTGGTGAGGATAGCTGCTAAATCACCTGCTCTCTCTAAAGCTGGCCCTGACGTGCTATGAAGAGTGACTCCCATTTCTTCTGCGACAATATTTGCTAATGTAGTTTTCCCCAATCCTGGTGGCCCTGCAAACAAGAGATGATCTGATGGCTTACCCCTTTTTTTAGCTGCTCCAAGGATAATTTCGAGATGTTCTTTGAGTTCAGTTTGTCCTACAAAATCCTTTAACGAGTTTGGGCGCAGTCCACTCATATCTACTTCGGAATTAAAGTTCGTATCTTCATCCGATAATTTTGGTGAAAGCAATTCGTCTCTCATAAACAGCCTATTATTTCCTCATCATGAAGTTGTTGCGAGCCTCTGCAAAGCTAACTTTATCAACTCTGAGGTCTCAGTTTCCGATGGGAGGTCTTTCGTAACTATATAAATTTCTTCCGCTGCGTATCCAAGGCCCAACAAGGCTTCACGCACATCCTTCAAGTCATTTGTAACTGCTTTACCTGTTCCTGAAGACAGCTGAGCTAAGCCTAGATTTAATTTTTTAAATTTTGTTTCTAAATCAAGAACTAATCTGGATGCAGTTGTTTTCCCAACTCCTGGGACTACGCAAAGAGCATCAACGTCTTGACCTTCGACTATGGCCGCTAGTTGGTCTGGCGCGTAGGTTGAAAGAATGGCAAGTCCTAAAGCGGGGCCTATCTTATGTGCGGAGATCAACGCCTCAAAGATCCTGCATTCCAATCTTGAAGAGAAACCGTATAAGGTCTGCTCATTTTCTCGAAAATGGTGGTGTGTAAACAATTTAGTTTCATGCGAGCCTACTTCAACCGACTCATATGTAGATGATGGCAGCAACAACTTGTAACCTATGCCGTTCAAGTCAAGGATAACTTCGTTATCTTCTTTATGAGTAATTTGCCCTCGTAGGCTGCCTATCGTCATTTGACCGCCACAGCACGATTCGCTGAATAACATAGTGCGACTGCAAGTGCGTCAGCAGCGTCAGCCGGCTCGAGTTTCTGTTCTATCCTAAGTAATGTTTTAACCATCATCTGTATTTCAGCTTTTTGAGCTCCTCCATGTCCCGCTACTGCTAATTTGACTTCCGTCGGGGAATATTCCATTACCTCACAACCTGCATCTAGACCCTCCACCATGACCACCCCAATTACTTGGCTTACAGATATTGCTGTTTTCACATTTCGCTGGAAGAGGACTCTTTCTATAGCTATAACCTCTGGTTTGTATTCGGTGATCAAAGAACGAACTTCATTACGTATTTGATAAAGCCGCAGGTGTGTCATCTCATCTGTAGCAGTTCTAATAACACCCGCGGCTATAGCTTTCTCTTTCTGATTCTTGATGCTAATTACCCCGTAACCGCACCGCGATAAACCTGGGTCAATCCCTAAGACGAACATATGTACGATAATAGGGTTTGTTGAGGCTATTTCGGTGGATTCTCGTTAGCCAGCTAATTCTTGGAGAACTGAATCAGGAATATCGAAATTAGCATGAACCGAATCGACATCATCAAGCTCATCTAGCAGGTCAATTAATGTCAATACTTGTTTCGCAGAGGACGAATCGTCAAGAGGGACAATCTGAGTAGGAAGAAAGGTCAGGTCTGCAGATAATGACGGTAAACCTGCCGCATCGAGCGCATCTCTTAGATCATTTAAATCAGTGGGCTCACAGGTGAGTCGCCAAGTATCTCCCTCATCCATGAGATCTTCGGCGCCATTTTCAAGTGCAACCAACATTATAGAATCTTCATCAATATTTTTATTGAGAATGATTACACCTTTTCTTTCAAATTGCCATGCTACTGAACCAGGTTCAGCTAGTGACCCACCGTTTTTTGAAAGCGTTGACCTTACCTCCGAACCGGTCCTATTCCTATTGTCGGTCAGGGTCTCTATATAAAGTGCTACCCCATTTGGAGCATATCCTTCATAGGTTACATCCTCGTAATTGACACCTTCTAACTCACCAGTCCCCCTCTTTATAGCTCTCTCAATTGTGTCTAAAGGAACTGAATTATCTCGGGCTTTCTGATACATTGTGCGCAATGTGGGGTTTGCGTCTAGGTCCCCTCCACCTTGCCTTGCTGCGACTTCAACCTGCTTTATAAGCTTTGCGAACAATTTACCGCGCTTCTTATCAGCTGCCCCTTTTTTGTGTTTTATTGTTGCCCATTTTGAATGCCCTGACATCCCTTTTCCTTACGTTGACTAATTCCCAATAGAGAGAAACATTTCATGAATTCTCGTATCATTTGATAGCTCTGGATGAAATGATGCTACTAGCGTTGAATCGTTTCCACAAAGAACAATCTGACCATCAACTTCAGCATAGATCTCTACATCAGGACCGACTTTCTCAACAATAGGTGCCCGAATGAAAATTGCTGGAAACGGTTCTTTGTGCCCTTTGACTTTTAATTCGGATTCGAAAGAGTCAATTTGTCGGCCAAAGGCATTCCGCCTTACTGATATATCAATTGCGTTCAATGGCACTTGATCATCCCTCCCATCGATTATGGACCTTGAAAGAATTATCATTCCTGCACATGTACCAAAAACAGGCATACCTTGTGAAAGCCTTTCGATCAACGGGGACCGAAGATCATTTGCTTCTAAAAGCATTGAGATCGCAGTTGATTCCCCACCGGGAATTACAATTTTATGTACTCGTTCCAAATCTTGGGTCGACCTAACCGGAAGGGCTTCTATACCTATAGTCTCAAAGGTTTTTATGTGGCTCTCAAAAGCTCCTTGAAGTGCAAGTACGCCTACCTGCAAATGGTTAGTTGCCACGCTCTTCGTATTTGGTATGTATTTCGTCCATGCCGATACCGGTCATTGGTCCACCTAGTCCCCTGCTGACTTTAGCTAGGATTTCAGGATTGTTGAAGTTGGTGGTTGCTTCAACTATTGCCTTAGCCCTTAGTGCGGGATTTTCGGACTTAAAGATACCAGACCCGACAAATACTGCTTCAGCACCAAGTTGCATGACTAGCGCTGCATCTGCAGGAGTAGCGAGTCCTCCAGCGCAGAACATTGGGACTGGTAAAGAACCTGTTTCAGCGACTTCTTGAACTAGTTGGACTGGAGCCTGAAGTCGCTTCGCCCACTCGTAAAGTTCGGCTGCGTCAGCTTGGCCAATTTTTTTGATATCTCCGAGTATCGTTCGTAAGTGGCGAACAGCTTGAATTACGTTTCCGGTCCCTGCTTCCCCCTTACTTCGGATCATGCATGCACCTTCAGATATACGTCTTAGGGCTTCTCCAAGGTTGGTGGCTCCACATACGAAAGGAACTGTGAAGGCCCACTTATCAATGTGATGCTTCTCATCAGCGGGTGTCAGTACTTCGGACTCGTCAACATAATCGACTCCCAACGATTCAAGAATCTGTGCTTCAACAAAGTGCCCTATGCGTGCTTTTGCCATGACAGGAATTGTCACAACGGACTTGATACCCTCTACCATCTCTGGGTCGCTCATCCTTGCTATACCACCATCAGCCCGAATGTCAGCGGGCACGCGCTCAAGCGCCATTACAGCAACGGCTCCAGCATCTTCAGCTATTTTGGCTTGTTCAGGAGTCACGACATCCATAATCACTCCGCCCTTTAGCATTTCCGCTAGACCGCGCTTTACTTTTACAGTTCCTGTTGTTCGTGAAGTAGTGTCGTCATTATTCATAATACGATGCTACCGGTATTTCATAACTTGTGTTTGATTTTTGGTTGTGATTGAGTTCACAGTTCAGATAATGCCGCAATTCGCTCATTAGTATTGAAGCCTGAAGTGACCAATGGGTTGGGCGGAGGATTTATCCATAGATGGCGGCAGAATTTTGGATTGTTCTTAGGCTCTCTTCCATCAACATTCAAACTCCCTAAAGCGCTAGCCAAAGCTGTGGGGTATCGGGTAAGTCTCACTGCTTGCAAATCTGTTTCAGCTACTGCCCATGGAGCGAAGATTCTATTTGTAAGCCATCTAGATAGACTCGGCATAAGAAAAAGAGGCCTTGCCACAAAAACAGCAGTTGTGCTATCGAGCAATGCTAGTCTATTTCTAGTTCGACTTAATTCGTGCGTGATAAGTCCTTCTAACTCAACTCTGTTGACTTTTTCCAACAGCCCTGTTGTAGTGATTAGATTTCCAAGTGAGCTATTCCTGCCGACCATCATCATATTGGGGGCAGAGTCAGAAATCACAAACAGGTTGGGGTGGCGGAATCCATGAGCTACGCATAATCCTTCAACTAGGTTTTCAAATTGTGGATATGAACCAGGATTCAAAGCATTTGCGTTAACTTTTTTGATGATTTTTGACTCCATCTTTTGGTATGCAAATACGCTCATGAGAGTAGACATTATTATTGAAATAGGGATCGCCAACCAGATTGAAATCCCTATCAAAAGTAAGAGAATTGTTATGAGGGCGCTAATTAAAACTAACCAAACTAGGAATACGCCGAGGGAACGACGAACCGCTTGATGCGGCTCCATTAAAAGTTAACTTCCACAGGGCCAGTCGCTTCATCTTCAGTTTCAAAAAATTCAGCTTGCTTAAATTTAAAAGCACCTGCGATTAAATTAGACGGGAATGTTTCAATTTTATTGTTATACCCTAATACGCTGTCGTTGTAGTGCTGCCGAGCGAAAGCTATTCGGCTCTCTGTACTAACAAGTTCCTCTTGAAGTTGGAGGAAATTTTCATTTGCTTTTAGGTCTGGATATGCCTCAGCTACTGCAAATAGTGATTTTAATGCACCGCTTAGCAGATCTTCATTCTCTGCTTGCTCGCCGACAGTTTGACCAGCCATAGCTGCAGTTCTCGCTTGCGTGACGGCTTCGAACGTTTCTCTCTCATGCTCCGCATAACCTTTTACAGTATTTACTAAGTTCGGTATCAGGTCGTAGCGCCTCCGAAGTTGGACGTCTATCTGAGACCATGCATTTTCTGTTCCATTCCTTAACCTAACTAGCCCGTTGTACTGCAGAATGAAAAAAATGGCCAGTAGACCAATAATTATCAAGGCGATTATCAAACCCATAAAGGCTCCTTTGTCTTACTCCCAGCATAACTAATAAATTGTGATGACGGAATTACTTCACTGCCTTTTATCCCTATCAGATTTCACAAAACCTGAACTAAAGTATCGCCCCCTTTTAAGCAGAGGGGCAGCAGGGCGGAGGGTAAGAGCTCTTTCGTAAATTTCTTGGTAGCGCAAAGCCAGCTCATCCATGGAGAATTGCTCGGCTCTTTCTCTTCCGGACTCTACAAGATCTAACCCGACCCCCTCTGAAAAGAGTACTGATCGTAAACTGTTGGATAATGCCACTGCATCACCCGGTTCTGCTAAAAGGGCATCTCTTCCTTGTCGCGCTAGTTTGACGTATCCTGGGATCGCACTTGCGACAACAGGAGTCCTTGCGGCCATCGCTTCGAGCAAGACTATCCCAAATGACTCACCCCCAAGGGAAGGAGCGCACAAAACCGAACATTCTTGGAGCCTGTTTATTTTTTCCGTATCCGAGATAGTTCCCAACCATATGAATCGTTCATCGTTTAATGTTTGTTCTTTCAACCTATTGGTTTCTGGCCCTTCAGAGGCTATCCATAATCTGACATTATCTGGGAGGAATTGCATTGACTTGAGGAGAACCTCTAACCCCTTTCGAGGCTCATGACGTCCGATAAAGAGAATCGTTGGAGTGCTACTTCTCTCTTTCTGATTCTCGAACAGTTCAAGATCGATTCCGTTGAATAGTATTTCATAGTTTCCGCCGACAGCTCTTTTAGCTGTCCTAGCAGCCTCATCGGATACAGCACAGTTAATTTCAACTCGGGATGCCACCCACCGAGCTGGACGGTTGAAATAATCGTAAAACTTTGAATGCCCTGAGCGATGGTAAGTCGCAACGATAGGACTTTGTTTTAAGACTATTGAGGTAATAGTAGGGCCAGGAGCTAGCGGCTCATGAACATGCAGAACGTCAAATTGTTCATCTCTTAATGCACGTATGACTCTCAATTGTGCTGCAGCGTCCGGGGCTAATGGCGCAATGGAGCCATTGGTAGCTGTTGGCAAGCTATTTCCGAGTGGAGTAATTCCAGTGTCTGGAGGGGGACCATCACAAGGCCCCAGAATCCTTATATCCGTTCCAAGCTTTCGAATTGATTTAGCAAGGGCCAAAATCTGATTTTGTACGCCTCCCGGAACTGTGAGGCTGTAGGGGCTTATCATGCCAACTCGCATATTATATTGGTACCCGATTTTCTGACTAATTCCTTTCCTAGCGGAATTTTTTCCCCATGATCCCTTGGATTGCATCATAATCACTCGGCCAATTTGGTGACATAAGATGCCATTGCTCAGGTTCCAGTCGAATTAGTTCCTCGAACTCTCTGACTATCTTTTGCGAAACTCTTGAGATGTCTTCTTTAAGACTCCCTTTTCTACTTGTGTCTATGGGGGGCCTCACAATAGCGTGATGAACGGTAGGTGACTGATAAACGGCTACGGGTATTATCTTTGCCCCTGTTCGGAGTGATAAAGTAGCAGGCCCGGCAGGGATAGTGGTCTCTTCACCAAAGAAACTAACATTTACTCCTGACCTATCTATATCTCTATCACAAAGTAGACAAACAACATGATTGTTCTTAATCGCTTTTATGACTTCCTTTCCAGCGTTAGGACCAAGGGGAATAACATTCATTCCGAATGACTCTCGATATGAAACCATGAACTCAAAAAGCTCTTTTGGTTGTTGCGGTTCAACGACAACGGTAACTTCGTATTTCGGACGACATGTTAACCATCGCCCAGCCCATTCCCATCCACCAAGGTGAGGTAAAGCTAGAATTGGGCCAGGTCCTTCAAACCAAGCATTTTCAATGTGTTCAAATCCTTCCACTGTGAACCCTGCATCAATCTGATAGTCAGAGAGAGACTGCATCTTCGCTGAATCAGTCCAATATTTTGCGTAGCTCATGAAAGCCTTCTGGGTCTTTCGTTTCAATACTGCTGTATCGATATCGTTGCCGTAAACCCTCCGGAGGTTACGTTCCACAAGTACTCTCTTATCTGCTGACAACCTACACGCCAAATGGCCTAACTTATCCCTTACAGTTCCAAGTAGGCGGTCTGGAATAATCTTGATCAAGCCCGATAGAAACTTATAGGCAAAGACGAGTAATCCGCCGTTAGACACTTAAGGATTATTCGGCTCTGTCGGCAGGTTTAGCTGTGCAGTGGCTTGATTCCAGACTTTGACAAAACGTTGAACTGCTGTAATTAGGGTTAGGACTAACATTACCCAGAGAACAGGTATAAGTATGTCGCTTATCAATAAGCCCAGAGCCATAACAATAAAGCGTTCGGCTCGTTCCATTATCCCACCCTTGGCATCAAAGCCAAGTGACTCAGCTTTTGCTCTTTGATAGGAAATGAGCATTGCTGCTCCCATAACTGCTACGGGAAGCATCATGATCCTTCCAGGCTCATTTGATGCTAGATACCAAGCAATACCACAAAACAAAAGTATGTCAGTAACTCGGTCACTGACTGAATCTAAAAAAGCACCCCTAATGGATGAGGTTCCACTTGCTTTGGCGACTGCGCCATCAAGAGCATCTGGCAACCCTGTCAGAATAAGAAAGATAAATCCAAGGAACAAACGACCTTGTCCAATAAATACAGCTCCCACCGAGGCGATCACTATCCCAGCGGCAGTTAGAGCATTCGCAGTAATCCCGATCCTACTCAAAGCGACTCCGACTGGGTCTAGAACCTTATCGACACCTCTACGAAAATTACCGTCAAACACACTAACACCATCCTGTTATAGGCCTATGTAACATTAGCATTCCCGTTTCTTAGTTTGGATCTTTATGGGGCTTGTTTTACAGGCGCTTCCCAATCTTCGGGGTTTTCCTCTACGACTAATTCGACTACTGACTTACTATTAGCGTCGATTAGTAAAAATGCTCGTTGTAGCGGAATAGGTTCAAATGAGTAGGCCAATATCCTCCAAACCGGGCGACTTGCTAATCCTCTCCACATCAACTGAGCCGAACAAGGTCCGATATCGAAACCAAGCTTTTCCTCCGCAATGCTTAAAGCTTCACTTTCATCAATTTCGCACTTTGTTGAAGCCCAAAAGTTGTAGACGCCAAAGGAGCATATCCCAATACCAGAAAATAAAAAACCTCGATTAACAAGTGCTGAATTGTCAAATACGAGAAACAGGAAAATTAGTATCGTACCGGTTAGGAGATATAGATAACCAGCTAATTTCCTTTTGTCATTATTTGGGATCTGATATATGTCAGCACCATAAGAAGGGTCTAGGTCATCAGGCAGAATATCAGCGGGGTGCTTGGAACTGGTCATATATGTATATTAATTGCGCTTTCAGGGATAATGATAATCATTTTGTGGGCCAAGCCCTTCGGAGCCTTTCATAAGTCGATGAGAGCGTTTCAGGTATCATTCTCGCCTCAGCTACTGAGGTCAGAAATGTCGTATCCCCTTCCCACCTCGGCAGACAATGAACGTGTAAATGTTCTGGGATGCTAGCGCCTGCTGCTTTACCTATATTCATTCCGACGTTTATTCCATCTGGGGCATACGCAGTCGAAATTGCTTCGACAGCGGCATTTATAATCCTCCAGAGTTCCTCACTCTCAGAGTTAGTCAAATTTTGGAGGCTTGGCGTAGCTCGTTTAGGCAGAACAAGTATATGTCCGCTCACATAAGGGTATTTGTTTAGTATCGCTGCGCAATATTCACCTTCAAACAATATGTAATCCGACTCATTCTTCTTCTCTCCGCTGAAAATCTCATTGAATACACTGTCTGATTTCATCTGCTCGTTGTCTGATTTTTCAATAGTTTCCCCCGCGACATAGGATTTCCGCCATCCAGCCCAAAGAACTCGCAGACGGGATGCGCCAGATTGAATCATGACTGACTTCTAACCTCGTCTTCAAGGTCTTCAATAAAAGCGTTTAGAGGAACTCCCCTTTGAACTTCCCCTATACGCTGATTTACACCAACTGTTTGCCATTCTACGTCCTCACCCCCTACGACTAACACATAAGGGATCTTTTGAGACTTGACGTCACGGATCCTTTTCCCCAATGAATTGCTGGCTCGCTCGGTTTCGACTCTAAAGTCTTTCTTTCGGAGAATTTCAGCAACTTGATCAGCGTAGTTTTCGTGTTCTTCCGCAACCGGCAAGATTGAGACCTGAACAGGAGCAAGCCAAGTAGGGAAAGCGCCTGCATAATGCTCAATGAGAACACCAAAAAACCGCTCAATTGATCCCATTAAAGCTCTGTGAATCATGACTGGGCGTTTTCTGTCACCGGAGGAATCGATGTATCTCAGATTGAATCTCTCCGGAAGGTTGAAGTCTAATTGAATCGTAGAGAGTTGCCATAACCTACCAATGGCATCAGAAACATCAATGTCAATCTTTGGGCCGTAGAAAGCTGCGTCACCCTCTTTAACGCTATAGGACAAATCTTCTCTCTCAAGTGCCTCTTTAAGTGCTTTGGTTGCACTTTCCCAGATCTGATCGGAACCTACTGACTTTTCAGGGTCTCTTGTGGAAAGATTGAAAGAAAAATCATTGAATCCGAACGCTTTGAGAACAGACATAACAAAAGTCAGTAAATTAGATATCTCATCAGATAGTCCTTCCTCAGTAGTAAAGATATGCGCATCATCTTGAGTAAAACCACGAATTCGCATGAGCCCATGGAGTGTCCCAGCTCGCTCGTAGCGGTAGACAGTGCCTAACTCAAATAGTCTTAGAGGAAGATCTCTATATGATTTCGTTCCTGCTTTATAAATCAGACAGTGCATGGGGCAATTCATTGGTTTCGGGTAATATTCCCCGTTATCCATCTCCATCGGCGGATACATCCCCTCGGAATAGAAATCTAAATGGCCACTTGTCTTAAATAGTTCTGCGTTGGCGAGGTGAGGTGTATAGACAAATTTGTAATCGCCATCTTCATGACGTTTACGACTATAGTCCTCCATCAACTTTCTGATACTAGCCCCCTTAGGGTGCCAAACTGCAAGACCTCCACCCAGCTCGGACGGGAAACTCAATAGGTCCAGTTCATTTGCAAGTTTTCTGTGGTCACGTTTCGCAGCTTCTTCAAGTCGAAGTAGATGGTCATCTAATTGTTTTTTAGTCGCCCAAGCCGTTCCATAAATTCGTTGGAGCATCTGTTTCTTCTCATCGCCTCTCCAATACGCACCTGCAACACTCATTAATTTGAAATGAGCTACCTTTCCTGTTGAAGGAACGTGAGGCCCTCGACATAAATCAACAAATCCCTCCCCATTCTGATAGAAACTTATTTTTTCGCTGCCATCCGTTTCCGACTTATCAGCAGACTCGATTATTTCGCACTTATAGGGGTGACCGGAAAACATCTTAAGGGCTTCCTCAACTGACGTTTCTCCTCTGACAAATGCTTGATCAGCTTTTACGATTTCACGCATTTTATATTCGACCTTTTGAAGTTCATCCTCTTTGATAGCCACCCCTCCAGGGATATCAAAGTCATAATAGAATCCGTTCTCGATGGGTGGGCCAATAGCAAAGGTAGCTCCTGGGTATAACTCTAAAACCGCCTGAGCTAAAATATGGGCTGTTGAGTGACGTATAGTTTCTAACCCCTGAGCCGATTCAGAAGTTATTATACTAACCTCTGACCCATTTTTAAGTGGTGTAGCGAGATCAACTTCCTTACCATCCATCTCTGCAATAACTGCAGCTTTTGCAAGGCCCCTACCAATATCTGAGGCTAGATCTGCACCCGTAGAACCTTTTTCTAACTCTCTTTTGGACCCATCGGGAAGAGTGACTGAGATAACTGGCATGAATGTATGTTACCGATCACCGTTAACTAAATCTGTGAATATCCAATAGTTCTTTGATTTAAGCTTTTACACGTGCATATCCAATGAATTCATTCTTTCTCTATATCTACACCTAACAACATCGCTGCTTGTGAGATGCCATTCCCAGCGAGCACTTGTGCATCAATAGCTTTGACAGCCTCGGGCGTATTCAAATCGCCATCAAGACATTCACGAACTTCTTCTAGACCTGCATTACCTGAGCCAGCTTTAATCCAAGAATCTAAACGATTACTGGCTTTTTCCATAAGATCAGCGCTCCAGGACCAAGGTTTCCTATAGTGATTATTGATTAGAGCAAGCCGTATCGCTCTTGGATCGTATTGCTTTCTTAGGTCGGAAACAAAGACCAGATTTCCAAGTGATTTAGACATCTTTTCTCCGTCCATTTCTACCATTGCTTGATGCATCCACAGACGCACGAATGGTTTCCCGGTAAGTGATTCCGATTGGACCCGCTCACATTCATGGTGTGGAAATATTAAATCTGACCCGCCACCATGAATATCTATTGTTTCAACACCAAGGTCCCGCATGGCAAGAACTGAGCATTCAACATGCCACCCTGGCCTACCTGGACCCCACATGCTTTCCCATGCTGGTTCGTCTGCAAGAGATGGTTGCCATAATACAAAATCTAAGGGGTCGCGTTTCAGAGGATCATCTGGGTTCCCTCCTCTCTCTGCAGCCAATTGCAACATAGTTGACCGTTCGAGACCACACATTGCTCCGAAGTCACTACTTCTTGAGACATCAAAGTAGACGAACCCATCTACTTCGTAGGCATTTCCCTTCTCTAATAGTTTTGATATAAACTTTCGTATCTCAGCAATTGCTGAAGTGGCACGAGGTTCACTCCACGATGGGATCATTCCAAGCGCACGCATATCGTTGTCGAAACGATCAGTTTCTTTCGCTGCTAAATCTAAATAGTGGACACCTAACTCCCTCGCTTTGCGAAGTATGTCATCGTCGACATCAGTTACATTACGCACACATCTAGTTTCTAATCCTAAATCACGCAACCTTCTCTGAAGAACGTCATAAGTTACATAGGTCGCAGCATGCCCGATATGAGTTGCATCGTAAGGGGTAATACCGCATGTGTAAATGTTTACTACCGGCCCAAACTCTAAATTCTGAATACTGTTTGTTGCCGTGTTATAAATTTGCATTATCTGACTATGACCTAGGTTTCATTGTCATTGTAGGGCACAACTAGTTTAGTGAAGTGTAAATGTTACTCGAGGCCGATGATACTAACTGATGATCGTGTTTTATAAAGCTTATTCAACTGAAGGAGAACAGCGGTGAATGCCTCAACTGGGGCTGCATTCGCAAGGCTTCCACAATCAAGTCCGCGCAAGTTGTCCATTTTCCCGACGATTTCAATAGTCTGATCTATCGCTGATTGTTCATCAGCGCATACCAATACGTCACCTTCCATAGGAGTATCTATCTCTCCTAATTCTTTGGCTGGTAGATGTTGAAAGGCCATTGATACTCTTGACCCTGGTATCGCTGCTTGAACATCAGCAGCTATCGATCCTCTAGGCGGGTATAAGGCATGGAATTCATTACCAACGCGTGCCAAAGCATTTGCCATGCAAATAACGAGTTTCCCGCTCAATTGTTTCTTAAGCGCTTTAGCAGTCGGAGCACATGAATCCCATGGTGTTGCAAGAACAACGGTCTCTGCAAGGGCGGCCTCTTCGTTACTTACACCTGAAAGCTTGTAACCCCTATCTCCCCAGATTTCAATTAATTCATCTACTATTTCTGCTGCTCTTCCGGATGATCGAGAACCTATTTCTACCTCATATCCAATTGAGGACAACCGCAAAGCTAGTCCTCTTCCTGCTGGCCCTGTCCCGCCTACAATACCAATTTTCATGTGTTGAACATACCGGAGAAGTCAATCAATCCAACAGATTTAGATGTATTTATTTTACAAAGAATGGATTTAGTAAACGGAAATATCTAATCGGCTCATGTAATGTCTTAGTGAAGCCTATGTATTGGAGACGTATGGGGATACTTCAAGATAAAAATATATTGATTACAGGAGTACTTACCGATGCGAGTTTGGCTTTCGGAGTAGCTGAATTGGCTCTTTCCGAAGGTGCTAATCTCATTATTACTGGCGCTGGTCGTGGTTTGCGGCTGACGGAGAGAACAGCACGTAAGCTTGAAGGCGATGTTGAGGTTTTGGAATTTGACGTTACAGACCCAACGCACGTCTCAAATATTCATGAGAGGCTTAAAGAGAAATGGAATCGTGTAGATGGGGCACTCCACGCTATTGGTTTTATGCCTGAAGTCGGATTAGGGGAGGATTTCTTTGCTGCCAGTTGGGAAGATATTTCTCCGGGTTTCAATATTTCAGCTTACTCACTTAAAACTGTTGCAGAAGCCACTGCCCCGCTTATGACCAATGGAGGTTCAATAGTGGGCCTAGATTTTGATGCTAGGTTTGCTTGGCCAGCATATAACTGGATGGGAGTAGCTAAAGCTGCTCTGGAATCGGCATCTCGTTATCTTGCACGATCTCTTGGCCCTGAAAACATACGTGTTAATTTGGTGGCCGCAGGCCCAATTCGAACAATGGCTGCTAAGTCCATCCCTGGTTTCAAGGAATTCGAAGTCGCTTGGGATGAGAGGGCCCCTTTAGGGTGGGATGTTAAAGACTCGTCAGCGGTAGCTCGGTCTTGTGTAGCACTCTTATCAGACTGGTTTCCGATGACAACTGGAAGCATGCTCCATGTTGATGGAGGATATCATGCTGTGGGGGCTTAGGAACTCCCTTACTTCAATGAGGAGATATCTTGTCCGACTCGTCAATGATTTCGCCAACAATCTCCTCCAGCACATCCTCCAATGTTGCGATGCCAACGAATTCGCTGGAGGATTTTCCGACCAGTGCAAAGTGAATTTGAGTTTCTCTCATCTCTCTTAGTAAATCGTCCAATGTTTGTTCAGGAGAGATAATAAGAATTTCTCTGATCCTATCCTTTGTGAGATCGGACCCATTACTCTCCCTCTCATGCCGAAGAAGGTCCTTAACATGAAGAAACCCCTTGATATTCCCATCGGAATAAATGGGAAGACGACTGTGCCCACTTTCAACAGCCATGAGCCTGATAGCTTCAATTGAGTCCTCTTCTGCGACACTGACCACTTTTCCCCATGGGACCATCACAGAGTTAACGCGTTGATCCTGAAACAGGAGTGCTCCTTCGAGAATATCGTGCTCACCTTGATCAAGATCTCCCCCAATTTTCACTTCGCCGATTAGTTTATGTAGCTCTTGAGCAGTGTAGGCATTTCCAAGTTCTTCGACTTGATCAATCCCAAAGGGTTTCAGAAGTGAACTTGAAACCTTATTCAGAAACCAAATAACCGGCTTGAAAATAATCACAAAGGATCTGTGAGGACGAGCCACTTTACACAAAACATTTTCTGCATTAGTCAAAGCTAAGTTCTTAGGAACCATTTCCCCTATGACCATATGCATAAATACGACGATGAATAAAGCTACGCCGAACGCTAAAGCATGCGAAAGAGCTTTAGGGAAACCAAGCGGTTCGGTAATTAAATTTTCTATAACTTTGGCAAATGCTGGCTCTGCAACCAATCCTAAACCAAGGGAAGTTACTGTTATACCAAGTTGCGCACCAGATATTGAGAGAGGCAGGTTTACCATTAGGTCAAGACCCATTTTCGCAGATTTATTATCAGATTCAGCGAGGTTCACCATCTTTGACCTTTTGGACGTAACCACCGCAAACTCAACAGCAACAAAAATTCCATTAAGAAGTATCAACAATAAAGTGATGAAAATCGCTATTAGAGTAATGATCACTGAGACTCCTCTACGCCCTTATCGGGGAAACGAAAAGGAGGGCTTGTGAGGCGGATACTTGATATTCTCAGTTTTTCCATCTCCAATATCTCGATTTTCCAATACTTATATCTAAACACCTCTCCAACACTTGGAATTCTTTGTAACTGGTCCAAAATAAAACCAGCTATGGTTTCGTATGGCTTTTCTTCAAATTTTAGTCCACATATTTCCTCTATCTCATCGAGGCGAAGACTACCTGGAATAGTAAAGACGCCCTCGCGGTTTGCTTGGTGAGATTCTTCAATAGAGTCATACTCGTCCTCGATTTCTCCAACTATTTCCTCCAGTAAGTCTTCTACAGAAACAAGCCCCTCGGTTCCACCATGTTCATCAATGACTATGGCAATAGGTCTTCTCTCTTTTCTCATGTCTGCCATAACAGAGATCAAATCACGGGTTTCCGGAACAGCAATCACATCACTCATAATTTCTGTAACTTTGACTGTCGAATGCATTTCGGGGTCAACATAAAGAGCAGATTTTACGTGAGCCACGCCAAGAACATTATCTAAATCACGCTTTGTCACTGGGAACCTGGAGTAACCTGTCTCAAGACTTATTTTGATTAAATCTTCAATTGTGGATTCAGCTTTCAACGAATGCAGGGCAACTCTGGGCGTCATCACATCGTTGGCTTGCTTTTCCGCAAATTTCATTGATTTAGAGAGTAAATCTACTTTTCTCTGTGCGAGAGTACCTTCCTCTCCAGAGACTTTTATAGCTAAATCAAGGTCCTCAATGCTTGGGGTATGGTCTAACTCTTCAGTGGGCTCTACTCCTAGTGATCTCGTCAATTTATTCGCTGCTAGATCACTTATATGAATAAATGGTTTTGCAAGGAAACTGTAGATTTTGAATGGCCTAGCGAGCAGCTTGGCCATGACGTTTGGTTTCGCAATTGCAATATTTTTGGGGATTAATTCGCCAAGAACCATCGTTAGGAAAGTGACTAAACTGATCGCAATAACATAGGACAATGATTGAGCTACTCCCCTTCCGAAAATGCCAAATAACGGTTCCTCTATGAGCCCGGCGATAGTCGGCTCGGCAATGAACCCAAGGACCACAGCAGTTATTGTGATGCCAAGCTGAGCACCAGTCAGGTGGTATGAAAGATTCCTTACCAACTCAAGAACAACTCTTGATGAACGTAGTCCATTTGCTACTTCTTCTTCAATTTTTTTTCTGTTACTAGCTACTAAGGAAAATTCAGCAGCGACAAAAAAAGCCGTCGCAACGATCATTGCAGCAATTAAGACCAAACCCGCTTCAGTATTTATTATGAACTCCTTCAGAGACCCTCCCATGTTAGCTTGGTGAATCATTTTTACCGAAAATATTTGATTGCTTAACATTGATAACTTTTGCACAATTCTTCTACGATCATTCCGTGAATATGCTTTTGATCTACGGTGTACTTAGAGAGAGCAAAGGGCGTTGATGATAATGAGTGACTCTAAGCAACCAATATCGCCTATGGATTACGCTCCTCCCGAAAACTCTATAAATGCTGACAAAGATCTTGGTTGGGTTAGACGTCTTCTACCTGTTGCTCGTTCACACCGAAAACCGCTGGTACTGGGGATATGCGTAGGAGTCGTAGCTCTGATACTTAATGTTGCAGTTCCCGCAATAGCAAAGGAGGCTATTGATTCAACGATAGGAGGCGACAGAAGAAACCTCACGATATGGGCACTTGTTCTTGTTGCTGTTGGCTTTGGACGATTTCTCACGGGGGCTCTATACAGAATTTCCTTATTTAGGGTGGCATGGGGTGTTGAAACGGATCTACGAGCATTGCTATACACCCATATAACAAAACTGAGTTTTGCTTATTTTGATAGGACCCAATCCGGTCAAGTTATTTCTAGAGCAAATAGTGACATCAGGTCTATCCAAGTTCTTTTAGCATTCGGCCCTTTGATAGCAATGAGCATAATTTCGTTCATCCTAGCCTTCTGCTTTATGATGACACTTAACGTTTCGTTAACATTGGTTGCGCTTTGCACTTTGCCGGGTGTTTATTTTTTTGGACAAAAACTCCGTCATTCTGTCTTTCCATTAACCTGGGTTAGCCAAGCAAGATTGGCCGAACTGGCAACCATAGTTGATGAGAATGTTAATGGAACCCGTGTCGTAAAATCTTTTGCTGCTGAAGAAAATCAAGTTGGGTTACTCCAAAAAGCTGCCCGCCACATCGAATGGGTCAACGTTCAGACTATTAAGGAAAGGGCTAAGTTTAATCCGGTGATTGAGGCATTGCCTAGGGTCGGGATGGCGATAGTTCTTCTCTACGGCGGGCTTCTAGCTATAGATGATCAGGTATCTATTGGGACTTTGTTCGCGTTCAATGCTTATGTGATTATGCTTCAAGCACCATTTAGGATGTTCGGATTTCTCCTACTTCAGACGCAGCGAGCGTCTGCTTCGGCAAGCAGGATATTTGAAGTCCTTGATGAAGTTCCTGAAATTATCGACCTTCCATCAGCAGTGGAACTTAAGAAGGTAAGTGAGTCTATTTCTTTCCACGATGTGAGTTTCTCATATAAAGGTTCTGAAATGTTGGGTGAGGCGAAAGATGCTAAATCCGAGTCAACTATCATTTCGAATTTGGACCTAAAAATTAATGCAGGTGAGACTGTGGCCATCGTAGGGAGAACCGGATCAGGAAAATCAACGATAGCGAGACTACTCACTCGTTTCTACGATATTGATTCAGGCACTATTTTATTTGATGGAATTGATATTAAAAATATTCAGTTGAGCTCTCTAAGGCAACAAGTAGGAATTGTTTTTGATGAACCTTTCCTATTCTCTACGAGCATTTCAGAGAATATTGCTTATGGAAATCCAAGCGCCTCTGAAGCCGACATTCATAAGGCTGCCAAGGATGCTCAGGCATTCAACTTTATTTCTGACTTAAAAGATGGATTTTCTACTGTCGTCGGCGAGCGTGGTTATACATTATCGGGGGGACAAAGGCAGAGAATTGCTTTGGCAAGATGCTTGTTGGAGAACCCCAGCCTGCTGATATTAGATGATGCGACAAGTGCAATTGATGTTGGTGTGGAATCCCTCATACATGAATCTTTGAAAGTCAGCTTGGAGGAGACAACCACAATACTCATAGCACAAAGAATGTCGACTATTGCTTTGGCAGATCGTGTTGTTTTGCTTGATGGTGGAAGGATTACCGATTCGGGTAGTCACAGTTCTTTGTTAGACCGAAACGCGTTATATGCATCTATTATCGCTGAAGCAGAATCTGCAGGATATAAGGAGATGCTCTGATGGGATTCGGTGCACCGATCGGGTTTGGTGGCGCTAATTCTGTGACCTCCTCAAGAGATGCGGGACTTCCTCATGCTGGTGTTCCAGGCCATTTACAAGATGAGGTAAAGCGTGTTCTGCAGGAAGAACCGGAACATCAACTGGCCAACATAAAATTCAATCATTTTGTTCAGCCTGAGGTTCCTTTCACACTTAGAAGTTTTCTTGGAACTCACAAATGGAAACTACTATTTGCAATGGTCTTGGTTATAGGTGAAAGTATACTGCTCCAAGCTGGACCTTTACTGACGAAGTTTGGTATTGATGAGGGAGTTGTAGATGGAAACAGATCTGTTCTTCTTATAGTTTCAGTAATATATCTTGGGAGCATTCTGCTTCATTCTTTGAGCGCATGGTATCGGATTAGATACACGGGTTCGCTTGGAGAGGGATTAATGAAAAGTTTGAGAATCAAAGTATTTAGCCACCTACAGCGGCAGTCATTGGAATTTTATACCAATGAAAAAGCAGGTGTACTTATGACCCGTATGACCAGTGACATTGAAGCTTTATCGCAACTTTTCCAAGAGGGACTGGTAAATTTTGCTGTACAAGGACTGACTGTTGTTGTGATAACAATTGTGTTATTGTTCCTGAATTTAAAGCTTGCTTTGATAACTCTACTTGCTGTAGTTCCGATAACAGTTGTGTTGAGTGAGTGGTTTAGGAGAAAATCTTCAAACGCTTACCTAATCGTTAGGAATAAGATAAGTGATGTTCTATCAGACCTACAGGAAAGTTTGGCTGGCATTCGTGTCATAACTGCTCATAACAGGAGGGCATACAATGTTGCCCGACACACGAACATAGTCGGAGAGCATAAAGACGCTAACTTAGACGCCGTAAAGGCTGCCTCAATTTATACTCCGGGAACTGAATCTATAGCTATCCTTGGTAGAGCTTTGGTTCTCATAGTAGGCGGCCGTATGGTATTGAATGGGGAACTTGAGATAGGAGAACTAACAGCATTCTTGCTATATCTTGGTGCCTTCTTTACTCCAATACAGACGTTGACTCAACTTTATAATGGATATCAGCAAGGACAAGCTGCAGTCGCTAAATTAAGGGATCTGCTGGAGACATCCCCATCAGTTACTGAATTACCTGATGCGCAACCCCTTCCAGATATTGAAGGATCTATTGTTTTTGAAGATGTCAACTTTGCATACGTTGAAGACAATCCTGTGTTGAAGAACATTAACTTTAAAATTCAGATAGGAGAGACAATCGCTATTGTAGGTCCGACAGGAGGAGGAAAATCTACTGTTGCAAAGCTAGCGACACGTTTTTACGACCCTTCTAGCGGAAGAGTTTTAATTGATGGGTACGATATTCGAAATGTTCAACTTGAATCTCTCCGAAAACAAATAGGGGTAGTCCCTCAGGAGCCATTTTTATTTGCTGGTTCAATTCGTCAAAACGTGGGTTTTTCACGCCCCGAAGCTTCTGATGATGAAATCATTGAAGCACTTGATGCTTCTGGACTAATGCCGATGGTAGATTCTCTTCCGGATGGCATTGATACAGTTATTCATGAGCGTGGGGCGTCACTCAGTGCGGGCGAAAGACAACTGATAGCGATATCGAGAGCTTTTCTGTCTAAACCACGAGTTCTTGTTTTAGATGAAGCTACTTCTAATCTTGATTTACAATCTGAGAGCCAAGTAGAACGTGCTCTAGATGCAATACTTGATGGAAGGTCAGCGATCATTGTGGCTCATCGGCTTGCAACCGTGATGAGGGCTGACAGAATTATTGTTGTAGACAATGGGAGGATCGTTGAGAGCGGAAGTCACAATGAACTCTTGAATAAAGACGGAGCCTATTTAGAAATGCATCAACAATGGAAGAAAACAACACAGATTTATGACTCCTGAGACCATTCTTCAACTAACCGATGTCTCGTTGACTCGTGATGGCAAAAACATTCTGAGTGGAGTGGACTTTGAGATTCGAAACAATCAGAATTGGGTGATCCTAGGACCTAATGGATCCGGAAAGACCTCTTTCCTCCGGATAGCTTCAATGTTCCAGCATCCCAGTTCTGGGTCTATAAATGTCCTGGGACATACGCTAGGGAAATCAGATATGAGAAAAATTAAGCACTTGATAGGATTTACAGGTCATGGAGTTTCTGAACTACTCCGACCGGAGTTACTTGCTGAGGATGTTGTTATGACTGCTAAGTTTGGAGCGCTTGAACCTTGGTGGCACACCTACACGGAAGGAGATAGATCGAAAGCTAGAGAGCATATGGAAACTCTTGGAATTGGGAATCTTATCAAACGTAGATTTGGGAACCTTTCGTCTGGGGAGAAGCAGCGGACAATTCTCGCACGAAGTTTGATGAGCGACCCAAAAGTTTTACTACTTGACGAGCCCGCATCAGGATTGGATTTGCCAGGAAGAGAAGATCTGATGCACTCCCTGTCATCGCTTATCAATGATGACCTTGCTCCACCGGTCGTTATGGTCACTCATCATGTGGAGGAGATTCCGAAAGGTTTCAGCCATGTCCTGTTTATGAAGGAAGGGTCATGTATGGAATCTGGAACAATCGCTGAAACGTTAAGTGGAGGAAACCTGTCCAAATGTTTCGGGATGAATTTAGAGTTACATAGTTTTAATGGGCGCTGGAGCGCTCAAGCCGTCTAGATACCGAAAAAGTCAGGCTGGATTACTAATAAGACACCTTGGTCAAGAGAGATCTCACCAGATACAGAAACTAATTCGTTGCTTAGTCCATGCGTTGAGTTAGGGCTTAATGTTTCATGGGTAAGGTCCCATCGGAAACCTGAAAGGCAGACGCCTTTTGCATCCCCGCCGAAAGGATATATTGAGATGAGATTGTTTTGCGTTTGTTTAACTGTCAAGTGATCTCTGACAACATGCACAAAGGAATTAGAAACAAAGGCGTTGCAAGAGATTGGAATAGTTGCGTTAGAAGCCATGGAAGCGAACAAACCGAAAAGGTGGTCCATCCTTCCGCTACCTGAGTCAACAATGGTAACTGATGAGCAGCTTTTAGCTGCATATGCTAAACACAACTCTAAGTCGGAGCTATCTTTATCTTGAGGATAGGTTATTAATTGGATTGAATTCTCGTCTACGAAATCTAAACCTTGTTTTGATATCGAATCTAGATCACCAATAACGATGTTTGGAGTAATGCCTAGGGCTAATGCATTATCCAAACCAGAGTCAACAGCGAGAATCAAATCTGCGTTTGGGAGAAGATCAACAACGTTGCTGCTCGGACGCGGACCTCCATTGATAACCAATCCAGTTCTAGTTCCGAGTTTGTCTAAAGCGCTACCCATTTTCCCATTCGTTATCTATGGTTTAATCTTATCTGATCTCAAAAGCGCACGTGCTATGAACAAACCCACAAAAGCCCCGACTGTGGCTATCCAGAAAGAAAAGAGGGCGGAGAATCCCATCGCAGCAAAGAGCAATAGAAATACAATAAATCCTGCTGTGCCCGACAGTGGATATACCAAACATCCTAAATTTGAAGGTTTTGAGTTAAGAGGAAGCAATTGATTCACTCCTCACTAAATCTCTTTTGGGTCACCCGTATACGGTCCCTTCTTTTCCCACCTTCAATTTCAACATAGGTTGTGACTTCTCGGTAGAGTAGCCCTGAGACGAATTGCTTTTTCTTTGAACTGCTCTTGCTTTCGGATCTCTTTCCGGGTGCCCAAATAATAAAACATATTGCTCCACCGGCAACAATAAAGAATAATGCCCACAAAGAGTTACTCCAACCTCTAGCTACCGAAGCAGTTACTTCATATAAAAACTGATTCATTGAAGTATCTAAAGAAGTTGCTAATTGTGGAGCCAATGCGGGTGTTTCTTTAGCAAGTTGCAGAATTTCATCAGGAAACTCCTTGAGAGTATCAATTGAACTTCGGTATCCACTGTTGAACATGGAACCTGCTATTGCTATTCCGATAACTGCCCCTAGTTCTCGCAGGAGGTCGTTAAGGGCAGAAGCTACTCCTTGTTTCTCACTTGGCAGAGATGAAACAAGAATTTCCGTAGCAGGAGGTGAGGCCAGACCTATGCCGGCCCCGTAGATTATGGCAATTAACGCAAAATCATAAAAGTTAGTATCTGTTCCGAAACGAGTTCCCATATAAAGGGATGCTCCAAGGAAGCAGAGGCCCGCAAATCCAACGACTCGAAATCCCAATCGTTTTGTCAAAGGAATAGCTAATAGAGACGCCGGGAAAAGTCCCAATGCAGTCGGGAGGAAACTTAAGCCAGTGTCAAGTGGGCCATATCCAAGAACATAAGCAAGGAATTGAACAGCTACGAAGAAAAACCCAAAAGCAACTGTAAATTGTACCAATAAGGAGAACGATCCCGAGCGGACTGATCGGTCTCTGAAAACGCGCACATCAAGCAAAGGCTTTTTCGTCTTCAACTCCCAGAGCACAAATGATATGAGAGAAATTCCACCGGCTGTGAAACTATACAAAATTAAATCCGAGCTCCAGCCTTTTATTGGCCCTTCCATAATCGCAAATACAATTCCACCTATTGCAAATAAAGACAACAAGGCTCCAAACGGGTCAAGGTTGGAGCCATCAGGAGAAGACGAATTGGGTAAGCAAACCCAACAGAGTATGAGAATAAAAGCGGATAAAATGCTCATGACAAAGAAAACTGATTCCCATGAATAGTTTTCTATGAGGGCTCCTGAGAGGAGAACTCCCGACAAACCTCCAAAGAAAACAGATGCTGTCCAAATAGCTACTCCTCGTTCTTTCTTATCAGGCGGCAGCGTTGTGGTTATCGTAGATAATGTCGCAGGGAAGATAAAAGCAGCCCCAATTCCGCTTAAAGCCCTGAAAGCTATCACTAGTCTTGCTTTATCAGGCTCTATAAAATCAAGGTGTTCAGTAAACAGAGTCGCACCATTTGCGATTCCGAGAATTGTCACTCCGATCAGCAACATAGATCGGCGACCAAATTTGTCGCCCAATGCCCCAGCAGGTAAGAGGAGAGATGCAAGAAAGAAAGCGTATATATCCACCATCCATTGAACATCCGACTGGCTTGCCCCTAATTCTCTTGATAGTTCGGGCAAAGCCACATTTAGGGACGATATGTTTGCTACTACTAGGACAGCTGCAGATACTGTCGCCATCAATGTCAAAGTTGGATTTGATTTTTTGACCGTCATTACACCTAGTTTCTCATTGGTCTAACTAATTTGGTGGATACGCTCTTGAAACCCTCTTGAGCTTATGAAGCTGGTATTTTGTTAAGATGAAAGATTTAAACCAACTGCTTCAGATAAATCTATGCGAAACTCCTGAATCATGGGAGAGAATCGGGTTTAATGTTGACTTTGATTCGTCAGGGGCATCCATCTCGGTAGGGAACACAAAATTGTGGTTTGCACACAATTCACAAACGAGTGGAATCAACTCTGTATGTGTCAATGGAATTAGTGGGAATTTGGATTCACTTAAATTTGAACCAGCAGAAAAGACTGGGCCAAAGCCCCAATGCCCACCGCACCCAAATCACGTTGAAAGGATTGACCATCTGGTCGTCACTTCACCTGATTGTGATAGAACAACAGTGATTCTTGAAGAAGCAGGTCTGATTTTGGAAGGAGTCCGTAAATTTGGAAATACCCCTAATAGAATGCGCCAGTCGTTTTTTTGGCTTGGTGATGTAATTCTTGAGCTAGTCGGTCCTGACAATCCCACTCCGGAGGGAAGACCTTCGTTTTGGGGACTAGCATTAGTCTCTTCAGATATTAATGAAACTGTTCGAAAAATGGGAACGCTATGCAGTCCAGTCAAAGACGCTGTTCAACCAGGTAGGAAAATAGCTACAGTCAAAACTCACCAACTGCCAATAGGAACTTCCATAGCCATCATGTCACCACACGTGAGGAAGAAGTAGTTGCAAAGTGACCACTTTAGCGGTTTAGATTAATATATCGAGATGACCCCAGACAGCCTTTTCCATCTCTCAGGCAAAGTCGCAGTCATTACCGGAAGCGGAAAAGGAATTGGAGAAGGAATAGCTAAGCTTCTGTCAGAAGCAGGGGCGAAAGTGGTGGTTTCTTCGCGCACCAAAGCTGATATAGAGCAGGTCTCAAGTGAAATCATTGAGGCCGGAGGCGTTGCATATCCTGTTGTATGTGATGTGACAAATGACGAACAAGTGAGTTCACTTGCGAAATCTGCTATTTCTGAATTTGGTGGAATTGATATCTGGGTTAACAACGTTGGTGGAAGTACAGGCCGGTCGCCCTTGGCCCATCTTTCTCGGTCAGATTGGGATAGGACAATAGCTCTAACGTTGACTTCCGTTTTCGTTGGCTGTCAGGTAGCAGCTAAGAACATAAAACAAGGAAGCATAATAAATATATCATCACGGTCATCTTGGGGAGCTGTCCCCAACAATTCTCACTATGCTGCTGCAAAGGCCGGGGTGAATGTCCTTACTGCTTCCCTTGCACATGAGTTAGGCCCTGATATCAGGTGCAATGCGGTTGCTTCCGGAGCGGTTCCAACAGACATTTTTTTTAAGGTGATGAACATGACTCCGGAAGATTTACCTCAATACGCACAAGAAACTGGAGTCCCCTTAGAAAGGCTAGGTACCCCTCGTGATATTGCCGGGGCAGTTCTTTTCCTTTGCTCAGAAGCATCATCATGGATGACTGGCGAAGTAATTACAGTAAGCGGGGGTCGTTAGCGAATTGGCTGAGGTTCATTTAATTCAATAGCGTTGTCAAGCAAAATCTTCTTTTGGTCATCGACAGAGAATTCCTTCAACTCCATAACATAATCTAGCGGAGCTGGCATTCCTTCTATATGCGGCCAATCCGAACCGAAGACAACTCTGTCGGCGCCCATAAGCTCTGCAACTTCATAGGGGTCGTCTTCCCAAAATGGATTTATCCAAACGTGTTGTTTAAATAACTCTAAAGGGTCTTCCTTGAACCAACCCATAAGTTTATTTTTCTGCTGAGGTAATTTACGAAACAGATCAGGGAGAAAGCTAGATCCATTTTCGACAGATACGATTCGCAAATTTGAAAAACGTTCGTACATTTTTTGAAGAGACATTGTCATTAGCCAATCCAAAGCCGCCCGTTCAATATTGAACGCTTTGATAGATGGGGAATATGATGCTCCTCCGCCGAAATTGGCACCAAATCCGTCTTCTGCATAGCCCTGAGATGAATATCCACTATCACCAGCGTGGATAACCAAGGGAATTCCAGATTCATTTAATAAGTTCCAGAAGGGGTCAAACAGGGGGTCCGCTGGCGATTTATAACCGTCACCCGTTAGAACGGCTGCGGGTCGCATACAAATAACTCTGGCGTTATTATCAAGAGCCGATTTTAGTTCTTCAACTGCGAAATCAACGTCACATAAACTTATGTATGGTGCAGCAAAGATTGTGTCCTTATAGTTGTAGCCCCAATCCTCGTTTAGCCACTGATTGAACGCCCTAAATAGAACTTTGACTGCATCAATATCTTCTTTTAAGAGCTCTTCATAGAGAACCCCTAATGTTGGGAACAGCCAAACAGCCGAAAGCCCTTGCTGAGCGATCTTTTCAACTCTTACGTCCTTATTCATATATTCTTTAGGGAGTGGTTCGCGGTCTTTGAGCATATCGAGCGGTGATTTTCCGGTCGGGTTTCCGCGGAAGTAGTCATGCAAAGCACCTGGCTTCGCGATCGGATCCCACGTTGGGTTGGCTACGGCTAAACTTAACTTCCCTCCAACTATGTGATGCTTCCTACCATTCATCTCGCACCATTGGACGCACCGTCGCTGCCACTCGCGCGGGACATGGCGCGTGAATGCATCTTCTGCCTCGTAATAATGATTATCGCAATCAAAAGGAAGATAATTTAGTTCATCCATCATAATGAGTTTAGCTTAACAAGTATTGGCTGCTCTAAACAATGATATCTATTCTACAATCACGTTTTTCATGTGTTCAGCCGCCATTTGAAAGTATTCCGACATTGCAACATAGATTTCTTTCTCTACTTCCATTTGATCAAGTGCGAATTTCATGCTCAAGAGCCAAGATTCCTTCTGTTCGTCTCCTATAAGGTACGGGGAGTGCCGCATCCTTAATCTTGGATGGCCACGCCTTTCAGAGTATTCGGAGGGACCTCCCCAATATTGTATGAGAAAGTCTGCGGTATTTTTCTTTGAGTCTGTTAAGTCGTCAGGGTATAGATCACGAATCTCATTCCTGCGAATTATATCCTCATAGAAGTAGTCAAGAAGCTTGTAGAACCAGTCACTTCCGCCTACACGGTCGTATACGGTATCTCCTGATCCAACCCAAGTCACTTTCATACTGTTACTTTACCGTCTTATGGATTTTTGTTTCGCCCATAGACCTTAGGTTCTTTTTACAACTAATTGGATCGCTTCATCTACTGAGGAGGCGCTGGCTACAATATCTCTGCTGTCTTGGCTTACGAAACCTTCAGAGACCTGCAGGTCAAGAAATTCAGTCATGCCTTTCCAAAATTTTCCCTCATCAAGCAGGATAACGGGCTTGTATCTGCTGTTCGAATGCATACCTAGCTTAGTCCATGTTGCAGCCTCAAAGATCTCCTCTAAAGTACCCATCCCTCCGGGAAGGGCTATAAATCCGTCTGCAAGTTCGTACATTTTTTTCTTGCGTTCATGCATATCACGAGTGACTATCAATGACGTAACGTCTGGGTGAGCTACCTCACGGTCAGCTAACGTTTCAGGAATCACCCCGATCACCTCGCCTTCACTCGCCAGAGTCGCATCAGCGACCAGACCCATGAGTCCGATCTGCGCACCGCCATAGACTAATCCCAAACCATTAAGCGCTATCTTTTTGCCCAATTCTTGCGCTAGTAATCTAAGAGTCTCATTATTGCCATCTTTAGAAGCACAGAAGACACATATGTTTTTTAGTCCCACTCTCTTAAAGTACATTAGTTCTTAGCACTTCCACTAATCTCAAGATCTCTGCCAATATGTATTGATGGGTAAATTAATAGCGTTTGATATGGATACTAGTGAAACTCTTGTGAACCATATATTGACGCAATGGGACCAAGGGAATTCTGTTCTTCCACTTGATCAAAGACTTCCACAAATGAAAAAAAGGGATTTAGTGCAGCGACTAGGTGTAGCTGAAGTTATTACTGATACAGAAACTCTTAAGTTTAATGCCCCCTCCATGGAGCCTGATGATGCTCTAGTAATTGTCACAAGTGGCACTACTGGAAACCCGAAGGGTGTCGTTCTCAGCCATGCAGCAATAAAAGCTTCTTCCCAAATGACATCTTCGATATTGAAAGTTGAGAAAAGCTCGGACGAATGGCTGTGTTGCTTGCCGGTCTCGCACATAGGAGGCTTCTCAGTGATAACTCGAGCATTGCAAAATGGAGTCAGCCTTAAGTTGCTAAATAAATTTAATGCCCAACTCTGCAACGAAGCAGGAAAAAATGGGTCAACGCTAGTTTCATTAGTTCCCACAGCATTACAAAGAGTGAATGCATCATTATTTCGGAAGATTCTTGTTGGTGGATCCGCTATCCCCAAGGGGCTTCAAAAGAATGTTGTTAGGACATACGGACTTACCGAAACAGGTAGTGGCATCGTTTACGATGGGATTCCATTACCTGGTGTGAAAGTGGAGATAAGAAATAGCGAAATATGGGTCCAAACGCCAACTCTCTTCAACCGTTATATCGGAGCACCTCTCAGGAACGAAGGATCTTGGTTCCCTACTGGAGATGCAGGATTCATTGACGAAGATCATAAGCTTGTCGTAACTGGGCGACTAGACGATGCGATTATCACAGGAGGTGAAAAGGTTTGGCCTGCTTTGGTTGAACATGAATTAGACATGCTTGGCTTATTGCCTGAGAACATTGTCATAGGACGTCCAGACCCAGAATGGGGAGAATCCGTAACAATCGTTGTAGTGACCAATAGGCCTGATGAGTTGCCAGGCATTGAAGAAGTGAGAGATCGATTAAGTTTGTCTTTACCAAATTATGCTTTGCCTAAAACCATAGAAATTGTAGATCAACTCCCCCGAAATACAATGGGAAAGATACAACGGCATCTGATTTAATCAAGAAGCAAAAGAAACTTTGCCCGCAGTGGGAGTCAAATGCTTTATTCTCTCATCATTAAAGAGGTCAGCGGTTCCTAAACCATGTGTAGCTTCAGGGGCTAAGCTTGCTGCAAGAGCGCACCAAGCGCCGAGTGCAATGGGCCCATCATATGTAGACGAGATTATCGTCTGAAGGCCATTATCCGAAGCGCATCTTGAAAACTCCAAGCTAGAGTCGATTCCTCCATTGAGTGCTGGCTTGATTACGACATAGTCCCCTAAATTTTCAGAGGTAATGGTATCCAAATCCTCCATTGAAGCCCAAAGGTTATCAACAGCTACTTCAACGGGAACTATGCTTCGAAGCTTCATGAGATCTTCTAAGTTAGCTACTGGGTCCTCTACGTATTCAAGTCGATTCCCGAGTATTTTCCTAACCCTATCAAGAAACGTGACAGCATATTGCAATGACCAGTTCCCATTGGGATCTAATCGGATTTTCTCATCTTCTTGAATTATTTCTGACAGTAGCTCTACTCTTTCCTGATCATCTCTAAAGCCCAATTTAACTTTAAAAACGTTTAGGCCTTTTGCACGCGATTCCTTCACGTTATCTCTCAGGTTTTTCTGGTTTGAGCCATCAATGAGGGCATTAACCCGAACATGATCTTTTTCCGCTCCAATTAGATCAGATAGTGATGTTCCTTTTTTAGCAGCTTCAAGGTTCCAATTGGCTGTGTTGATAGCCGATTGCACTTCTTTTGATAAACGCTGAGTGCCCGTCAGTGAATTATCGCACTCTAGGAGTTGTGAATACGCCTCATCAACAGTCAGATCTGACCATCCTTCAAGGGGAAGCACCTCTCCTTGTCCACTGAATTCGCCTTCTTCTAGGGTGAGTATCCAGCCACTTCGCACTCCTACTTTTCCTTTTGAAGTTGTTATTGGTCGGAGCAAATCGTATGTGACTTCTTCAATTCTCATTAGTTAAGCCCCCGATAAATTTATCTATTGCCTTTGCAGTATTTGCGGGTTGTTCAAGGTGAGTCGCATGCCCTGCGCTATTTATTATTGATAAGGATGATGACGATATGGTTGATTGCATTTGCCTCCCTATCTCAATATATTTCTTATCTTCTGAACCGACTATAAGCAGCACAGGTATTTTAAGTTCATTTAGGCGACTCCAACGAGAAATCATGACACCTGTTCCCGATGCACGTAGATGGCTAGCTAGGGCAAACGGTTTTGTTGATAACCTAGTTCGCCTTTGTCGCATCTGTGTTTCAGGAGATAGATACCTCTGTGAAGCGAATATCTGTTGCGATTCCCAAAAATTAATAAATTGCTCAAGTCCTTTATCCTCCAGAAATGCAATTTTTTTTGCATCTTCTAATGCTCGTTCATGTCTTGCAGCATCATCATCTATACCTGGAGTTCCACCAATCAAAATCAACGATCGGAGTTTGTCTTGATGCTCAAGAGCATATTCAATAGCTAATCTAGCCCCCATGGAATATCCGATTAGATCAAATGACTTTTCAAAAGAAACTTCAGCAACCGCGTGGATTTGGCCAACCATGGCATCTAAGGTGTACTGCTTTAACTCCTCAGGACACGGACTTTTGCCATGACCGATTAAGTCAGGAATTATAGTATTGAAATGGAAATGGCTAGCCATTTCTAACATAGAGTCACTGCTTCCTGCGAAACCATGCAAAATCATTCCAGAAGGGGAATTAGGCATTTGGGGTAGATATAGAGGAATAGGGCTACCCATATCTCTCTCACCCTCCTTCTGTAATTTCCTGATTAAATTGTTCACGAATTAAACGGAAAGTTTCTAAAGTTGCCTCTGCATCACTCTCATAATAAACAATAGAAAGCCCTGGCCGACCCATTGTTTTACTCACTTCCAGACGAAGATCATCACGAGTTTGAGGGATTGAAACTTCTAAACCCAAAGAACCAAAGACATCACCAAAAGGGACCATCGGCGATGTTTGGAAATATTTTTCAAACTGCTTTCTATCAAGTGCATCCCTTATTGGAAGGAAAGAGAAGATTCCCCCACCCTTGTTGTCTAGGAGCACGATGGTCATATCGCTCTTCATTCGAGAAGCAGCAAGGACAGCGCCAAAGTCATGTGTTGCAGCTACGTCACCAATCAGACAAACAACTCTTCCATCGGAAGCATTAGACGCCCCAAGGCTTGTAGAGATAATGCCATCAATGCCATTGGCCCCTCTGTTAGAAAGAGTTCTGAAGATAGTTCCATCATTATGAAAAGCTAATTCGGCATCACGAATAATCATTGAGTTAGATAACATAATCCGTGAATCATCATTCACTGCCTCCATAACCGCAGCTACAGCTGAGAGTTCATTTCCATCATTTTTTAGATGTTCCTTAATTATGGACATGGCAATGTTATTCGCATCAATCCAGGTTTCCAGCCATGGGGAACTTGAACGAAAACATTCCTCATCTTTCTCAAAATCATAGAAGCAATCCCCCTGATACGTTTCAGTTATGGTGTTGCTTGGATCAACCCAATCAATGGCCGGTGCTACGAGTACATACTTTTTTGGAGGGCTTTTCTGTAACCACTTCCTATATGCCTTAGAAGTCGGTGCTAACCCAACTTGGATAACCACCTCTACATCGTCCAGTGCGGAAACAAATTGATCAGATCCGCATAATACTTCACCTGTTGTGATCATAGTATTTCCTGAGCTTTCCATCCCCCTCAATTGTGAGGCCGGATCAGCCAAAATTGGCCACCCCACCTTCTCCGAGAACCAAAGAATCTGTTGAAGAGACTCTTCATCAAAATCATTGGGGCCAAGAGATATAAGGCCCCTCTCATGCTTCTCTCCCAATTCAATAATTCTGAGATTACCAGCCTCGCAAAGATTTGAGGAGGGAAAGGCTTCCAGTCGCGGATCCTGAGGTACCAGATCCCCTTGCGGAAGGAGAGGTTCTCGTAGTGGCCAGTTCAGATGAACTGGCCCTTTGCCAGTAACAGACCTATCCCATGTTCGTATTGCTATGCTTTGCGCCAATGTTGCATCAACTTCGCTGGGAACAGGCAAATCATAGAACCATCTAGTATTTGTGCCATATAGTCGAACCTGATCAATTGTTTGACCGGCACCCCACTGCCGCAGCTCGGGAGGCCGGTCAGCTGAACAGATTACAATAGGTGTCCCAGAGTGATTAGCTTCAATGACAGAAGGAAGATAGTTAGCAAGCGCAGTCCCAGAGGTACAAATTAAAATCACAGGGGCGCCGGTTACTTTGGCACTTCCAAGAGCATAGAAACCGGCAACTCGTTCATCGATAAAAACCCTGACTGACAGTCCGCTAACATCAGCCGCCAAAACTAACGGAGTGTTTCTTGACCCAGGAGAAACCGCTACCTCTTTGACACCTAGGGCCTTCATCTCTGTAAAAAAACGAATCGCGAAAGGATATGCTGAATACTCTTTTTCTGTATTTTCTGATCTTTTATTCACTTTATAAAAGTGTAGAAGATCACTGGCCTTATTTTGCTATGTTTACCAATTCATATCCTTATATAGAGGTTATGAGAGTATTACGATCGGAATGTGAACCTGACAGAACTAGAGAATTTATTAGGGAAAGACCGTATAAAACAAGACCCTGAAATAACTAAACAATTTTGTGATGACTGGACCGGAAGATTTATGGGACAAACCAAAGCAGTTATTTCCCCCCGGTCAACTTCAGAGGTTTCAAAAACGCTCAATTGGTGCTCTAAAAACCATGTCAATGTTGTTTCTCAAGGCGGGAATACAGGAATGGTAGGGGGAAGCGTGCCGATGAATGGAGAGTTAATTATCTCACTGAAAAAAATGAATCAAGTTAGTTTTTCTGAAGCAAACCATAGCCATATTAGAGCAGAAGCAGGAGCAACACTTTCAGAAATTCAAGCTCTAGCAGCATCCAAAAGGCTGATTTATGGCATTGATTTCGGCGCCAGAGATTCAGCCACTATAGGAGGAACGGTAGCGACGAATGCAGGCGGTCATAATGTTGTGAAGTATGGAAGCACCCGAAATCAATTAGTAAGCGTTGAAGCCGTGACAGGAACAGGAACAGTAATTGGTAATTTAAACGGACTACGAAAAGACAACACTGGATACCATTTCCCTAGCTTGTTGTGTGGAAGTGAAGGAACACTTGCCATTATCACTCAAGTCGAATTGAGATTGTGGCCTAGACCGGAGGAGTCCATAGTACTGTTACTTGGTTTCCATTCGATTGAAGAAGCGCTAGAAACAGCGACTGCCTGCACAAGCTTGGGATCTGACCTGAGCGCCTGCGAACTCTTTTTTAGTGAGGGATTGGATCTGGTAATAAAATATTTTAACGTACCATCTCTTTGGAATGGGAAATACTCAACATACTTACTCTGCGAATTCACAGGCAGAATTGGTGTCACAGATAGGTTAAATATCGGCAGTATGGGGGAGGTTCTTCGCAATAGAAATGACGTTCTTATAGCAAACACGCTTAATGACCAGAGAAAGTTATGGCAGTACAGAGAACTCCATACTGCAGCCATGAATTCAAAAGGCACACCCCTCAAGCTGGATGTGACTCTGCCCTTAGACCAACTAAAAACTTTTCTTGATGAAATTGAAAATATTTGTTTGAACGTAAACTCCTATAGCTCTCCTTATATATTTGGCCATGCTGCTGACGGGAATATGCATGTCAATGTTTTAAATTCTGCTCCGAAAGAAAATGAGATGGAGAAAGAAGTGCTTATGTTTGTTGCTTCGTTAGGGGGAAGCATTTCGGCTGAACATGGGATTGGACGAGCGAAATCGCAGTACTTGCATTTACAGCGTAGTTCCGATGAGATAGCACTTTTTAAAAAAATTAAGGAAGTATTTGACCCTAAAGGCATACTTAATCCAAATTCCATTTTCCCAACTGGGTAAAAGGGAAAGCCACTGATATTGGAAGATAAGTAATTAACATCTACAAGGGCAATGTTTGCGTAGTATTGTATCTGAAAAGCAAGTTTGACGAGGAGAAAATCAGAATGACTGGGGAAAACCCTTCAATAGAAATCTGCCCTTCCATTCTCCCTGCAGATTTCAGCCGTTTAGGAGAGGAGCTACAAACCCTAGAGGAAGCTGGCGCAGATCGAATTCATTGGGACATAATGGACGGCAACTTTGTTCCAAACTTGACGGTGGGCCCTGATACGGTTGCCTCTTGCCGAAAGAGTGTTTCAATTCCATTTGAAGCACACTTAATGGTCGAAGATCCTGATCTAATGTCACCATTGTTCATTGAAGCAGGATGTGAGCTGATAATGGTGCACGTTGAGTCCGTTCGCCACTTAGACCGGACACTGAATGAGATTTTAAAATTAGGAGCAAAAGCTGGAGTCACGCTGAACCCTTCCACACCCATTGAAAGTATTATTAACGTATTGCATCTAGTTGACCAAGTACTGATCATGTCTGTTAACCCAGGTTTTGGGGGTCAGAAATATCTACCATCCCAAGAATCCAAGATAGCCAAGTTGCGAAATACAATTTCAAGTCAAGGTTTGTCCATAGATATTGAAATTGATGGCGGCATAAACGAGGCCACCATAAACCAAGCAACATCAGCAGGAGCGAATGTTTTCGTAGCCGGGAGCGCTATATTTAATCACCCCGATGGGCCAGCAAAGGCCATAGAGAATTTGAGAGATATTGCGTCAAGCAACTGAGGTATGTTCAAATACATTTTCTCTGCTCTGTTTGTGATCTCGATAACATTTGGATGCTCTTCAAATGGCCCAGTAGATCCTTTAGTGTTCTGTGAAAAATTTATTGCTATTGCTGGGCCAGATGCCCCATTAAACAACTACGAATTCAATAACCCAACTAGCGTTGACCAAGCGATCCAAGATCTAGAACAGTTAGCTAAGGAACCTCCAGATCAAATTGCAGGAAGCACGAAAATAGTCGTTGATCTATACAAGGAAATACTTGAGGCTCTTGTCTCCTCATCACCAGACGATAGGCCTACAGTTCTTTTGCAATTCCAAGCCAAGATCAACGAACAACTCATAGCTATTGAGGAACTTGAAAATTACGGTCAGAGTATTTGTGGAATCAATTTTGAAGCTGAATCTCCTACACCTGCTACAGAGATACCTCTAGATTTAAACGACTAGATTAATGGGCTAATCAACTTCTCCACGAGAGGTGATCACATGGTCAACGATACCGTACTCTTTGGCCTCATCAGCCGTAAACCACCTGTCTCTATCTGAGTCTGTTTGGACTTGTTCAACTGTCTGACCTGTATGCCCGGCTATCAACTCAGCCATTAGTTTTTTGATGTAACTAAGTTGCTCTGCTTGTATAGCAATATCTGATGCCTGACCTTGAATACCACCAAGGGGCTGATGCATCATTATGCGAGCATGTTTTAGCGAATACCTTTTACCTTGAGCACCTGCCCCGAGGAGGAACTGCCCCATTGAAGCGCCTAAACCTAAACATAAAGTTGACACATCCGGCTTTATTAGTTGCATGGTGTCATATATTGCCATGCCAGCTGTTACGGACCCTCCAGGGGAATTGATGTACAACCAAATATCCTTTTCGGAATCCTCGCCTTCCAAGTACAACAACTGTGCCGTTATTTCTTTTGCAATCTCATCGTCAACTTGGTCCCACAGCATGACAATCCTGTTTCTCAGTAATTGGGAGTAAATATTAAATTGTCCCGCAAGTCGGGAGATATCGTCAGATGCTTGAATAGGGATAGTCATGTTTTAGACTCCAGTCGCAGTTGGGCTTTATTTGATTTTAGAGGGTTTATTCCTCCACGCCATATTTTATTTGATGTGCGCCGGGTGGGACTTGAACCCACACATCCTAAAGGACACAGGGACCTAAACCCTGCGCGTCTGCCAATTCCGCCACCGGCGCTTGGTTCCGTAAGGTTACCCTAGATATCTAAATAATTTGCACACTAAACCGAGTTATTGTTCGCTACTCTATAGGCCTAAAAAATGGAGGGGATATGAGACCGGCTTGTCCTTTAACGAATAAGCCTGCTGGTGCCCTGCCAGTCGCCCGCTTAACACCTGTAGGCTCAATGAATCCGGTAGTGCCTTTGACTTTACGAGAAAAGTTTGCTGCATCGATACCACTTCTCCACACTGCCTCATAAACTCGGCGCAGATCTGAGATAGTGAACTGATCATCTACGAATGCCGTTGCTAAGGTCGTGTATTCAAGCTTTGATGCGGCCCTTTCTAGACCGTCACGCAACATGTCGGCATGGTCAAACGCCAGAACTGGCCCTTCTTCGTAGGTTAATTGAGAGTTGAACTCAGGTAAGTCATCTACTGCCCAGAATCGAGCTGATCGAGTATCTGACCCAGCCCGCGGGGTACCTGGGTCCGGCATGAAGGCCAAATAAGCTACAGACGTAACTCGCATTTTAGAATCTCTTATATCTCGGCCTGGAATAGAATAGGTTTGTAATTGTTCAAGGTGCGCTGGTTCTGCAGTGAGTCCGGTTTTGTCAGCTAATTCTCTTAGAGCAGTCTCATGAATTGACTCTTTAGGATTGAGGTGACCTCCAGGCAACGCCCAAGAACCGCTTTGCGGTGAATTTGCACGCTCAACCAATAGAACAGCGAGTCTGCCAGAGCGGATGGTCAACAATATCACGTCAGCTGTCACGGCATTGGGTGGGTAATTTGTAGGATCGTATCGATTTACAAAGTCAATATCCTCTTCTGATAAGCACCTAAGCGTTTGATCTCCTTTTGACATCATTCGTAGACGACCTCAACACCATGGGCTTCCATTTCGTTGGATACATCCTTTATGAGCTCTGGAGAAACTGAAGCACTTAGCTTCGCTAATACTCTTGTATCAAAACCAAGCTGAGCGCTATCAATTGCAGTTGCCTTTACACAATAGTCAAAGGCAAGACCAACGACATCAACGCACTCTATTGATTCCTTTTCTAGGATTTGTTTTAGGCTTTGATCCTCATCATCAAGCCCTTCAAAGCCTGAGTAGGCTGCTTTAAACATTCCTTTTTTGACTGAGTAATTTATCCTTTTAGTTATGCATGTGAGTTCGGGGTGCAGATCGGCTTCTTTGGTTCCAGCGACTCCATGATCTGGCCAACTGTCTACGTAGTCAGGTTGGTCAGAGAAGTGGGGACCAGGGTCTATATGCCAATCTTGCGTGGTGATAATACAGTCATATTCATAATTCTCAGTTACGAAGTCCGAAATTTCTTTTGCTACAGCATGTCCGCCATGCACCTCCAAAGAACCTCCTTCACAAAAGGTAGGTTGAACATCAACGATCACGAGCGCTCTTCTAAACCTAGTCATTATGTGGGCTCACAGGATAGACAATGGTAGGCACGGCAGGCTCATCGTTAACGCGTAACCGGATCTCGTCAGGAATTTCAGAAATCGTTTTTATGAGGTGATTTCTCGCATCGTCCACGGTCAACAGATCCTCGTATTCCCCCGAACGCATTATCTGGCTTTGGAGGTCTCGGTAGGCGTTACCCGAAGTATTTTGAACTACTGACTGGTCTAGAAAAATTGATTCCTCAATAGCAATACCATCAAATCGTAGTTTACGTTTTGCGATTTTTTTTCCGCCCAGAGATACCTTTCCTTCTGACTTTTTCTCGACGGGCACCATTTTTGCGGTTTCGGAATGACTCTCTGTTGCAACCAACTTGTATACGAAACCAGCTGAGGCTGCACCTGATCCAGTTACTAACTTGTGCCCGGATTCAAACGCATCAATAGGTGCTTGAGACAAATCTAGGATCTTAAACTCGTCTAAATCTCCAGATACCATAATTTGTGCTTGGGGTGCTCCAAGTTCGTCAAGTAGTTTTCGAGCCGTCTTAGATGCAGCGACAAGGTCACCTGAGTCAATTCGTATTCCCTTTAATTTTGAATTTGATGCTTTAACCGCATTCCTTATTCCAGTTTCAATGTCATAAGTATCAACAAGGAAAATTGAATTCTCACTTAAGTATTTTGATTGGTTTTCAAAGGCCTCTAATTCGGAGGGAAATGAGAGTGTAAAGGCGTGAGAAGCAGTGCCAGCTGTTGGGATACCCCATTTCCTGCCAGCTTCTAAATTTGATGTGACGTGGGCGCCTCCTATATAAGCTGCACGCGCCGCATTGATAGCTGCTTCCGGATCAATTCTTCTGGACCCTGCCTCCATCACAAATTTTCCCTTGGCAGCGAGAACAATGCGCACAGCAGCACTTGCAATGGCAGAATCAAAATTGATTGTTGAGAGTATAAGTGTTTCTAGGAGTAACGCTTCTCCTAAAGTTGCCTCGACTGTTACTACAGGGCTGTTGGGAAAGTAGATTTCACCTTCCTGATAGGATGTTACGTCACCATTGAATCGGAATGACGACAGGTAATCCAGAGTATCTTTTGAGACAATTTTTTCTTCTTTCAGAAACCGGAGGGTTTCACCATCAAAAGAAAAGTGGTCAATTTTTGGGAGAATCCGGTTGATACCCGCAAAAACTCCAAAAGATCGCCCATTTGGAAGATCACGTGAGAAGACCTCAAATACCGACCTCTTCTCAGCTCGGCCAGCTTGCACCAATGCATCGAGCATGGTGAACTCATACCGATCTGTTTGCAGAGCATACGACTTTGAATTTGGTTGCATATTCATATCTTTAATCATGACTCTACCATTATATCTGGTCAGTATGACAATATTAATAAATGAGGTTTACTCACAAATAAGAAGTAACTTCATAGAGTGACAGTTGAAAATCCTCTTAGTGAAAGCAACCGGAGCTTTTGGCGCCCCACAGGAGCTTCGGCATCTTCAATAGCACTGGTGGCATTACCGGGCTTTCTACTAGGGGCTTATGCTCCTGAAATAAAAAACGATTTATCATTTGGCGATACTGAATTAGGTTTAATCCTTACCTTCGGCTATTTGGTCTCAAGCATTGTTATGTCGACATTTGGGGGTACTGCCGACAGAAGAGGACCAAAACAGGTGTTGAGGTATGGCGTCGCCATTGCAGCAATAGCTGCTTTGCTTACTGGGGTCTTGGGTGACACATTTATTTTGCTTCTCTTGTTCATTGGATTGAATCGTGTAGCTGAAGGAATTATCCACCCCGCTACTAATTCATTAATATCCTCGTCGGTGGTCTTAGAGAAACAAGGTATGGCTATGGCCGTAAAACAATCTGCCGTTCCTTTTGCTACAGCACTTGCAGGCTTCGCAGTTCCAACATTTGGTGGACTGATTGGATGGAAGGGTACTTTCCTTCTTGTAGCAGCCCTTGCTCTGCCAGCATGGCTCTTCATTCCCTCAGTTTCACCTACAAAGAAAGGAACATATTCATCTCGTCGTGAAATGTGGCGCTTATCCCACCTTCGGCTTCTGGCTTTGGCTGGGGCATTCTCTGCCGCTGCGGTTGTTACCGTCTCTGGCTTTCTAACGACTTCCGCAAAAAATGCTGGATACAGCAACGGCACAGCTGGCCTGATCCTTGGGCTAGGTGGCCTTTTGATGATTCTTTCACGTCTGAGTTGGGGTTACCTAGCTGACCGTTTTCACTTTGACAGGTTTAAAGCAGTGTCAGCTTCACTACTGATCGGCTCCGTAGCTTTTATCTTATTTGCGGTCGAATCAAAAGTATCAATTGCTGTTGGATCCCTTTTCCTATTTGGTATCGGATGGTCTTGGCCAGGCCTAGCTTTGTTAGGCATCATTGAAAATCATCGTGACGAACCTGGTGAAGCAACAGCTATTGTTCAGACAAGCATTCGAATTGGTGCGATGTTTGCCCCACTAGGATTTGGGTTGATCGCTGATTCGTTTGATTATAGCTACGCTTGGCTTTGTTCTTTTGGGGCGGCACTTCTTGGAGGTTCTTTTATGTTTTTAGCAAGCAAAGCAACTGCTGCTATTGACTAGAGCTTTCCTATAATTCCCTGCAATGCCTTTCCCCTGTGGCTAATTCTATTTTTTTCAGAATTAGTTAATTCGCCAAAAGTTTTTCCAGGTACATCCTCAGGAAGAAAAACAGAATCATACCCAAATCCTAATTTTCCTTTCGGAGTTAGAGCTATTTTTCCTGAAACAATGCCTTCAGCCGTGATAATAGATCTATCAGGAAAGAGAATTACTATAATTGTGCGGAATCTCGCCCCTCTTTCATTCATCGGAACTGAGGCTAGCTCGTTTAACAACTTTTCAATGTTCTCTCCCCCATTTGCGTCTGGGCCGGCATAACGAGCTGAATGTACCCCAGGTGCACCATTCAATGCATCTACTTCTAAACCAGTATCATCTGCAATAGCTGGTAATCCTGTTGCTTTCATTATTCCTTGGGCTTTAAGCAAAGCATTTCCCTTGAGATCTGACGCGTCTTCAACAATTTCTGGGATTTCATCCGGTCTCGGCAACAGATTAATTTTCCCGCTGAGTATCTCTTTCATTTCTTTATACTTATGAGGGTTTGCTGTAGCTGAAACTAACTTCATCTGGCATCTGGTGGAGATAAGAGAAGTTCCTTTTGGAGGTTAATAATTTCGTTGATGCCCTTCTCTGCCAGAGTAAGCAATTCCGACAGTTCATCTTTCGAGAACGAAAATCTTTCTGCTGTTCCCTGAACCTCAATAAATTCTCCAGATTCAGTCATCACAACATTCATGTCAGTATCAGCCTTGGAGTCTTCTTCATATGGAAGGTCTAATCTTGATTGACCGTGGATTATCCCGACAGATACGGCAGCACAGGCTTCGGTGATTGGATGGGTAGTGATTTGTTTACGTAATAGTAATCTCGATAGTGCATCATGAAGCGCTAGGTAACCTCCACATATAGAGGCGACTCGAGTTCCTCCATCTGCTTGCAGGACATCGCAGTCCACAGTTACTTGTCTTTCGCCGAGCAACTCCATGTCGCAAACTGCTCGTAGTGACCTCCCAATCAATCGCTGAATTTCTTGAGTTCGCCCCTTCGGTCCTTTAGTTTCCCTTCTTATGCGTTCAGGAGATGACCCTGGCAGCATTGAATACTCTGCAGTTACCCATCCAGTCCCTGTTCCCCTCATCCAGCGCGGGACATCCTCATCAACAGATGCAGTGCAAAGCACACTGGTGTTTCCGAAGGAAACCAAGACCGATCCATCTGCCATGGTCGTGAAGTCACGTGTGAAGCTGATCTCTCTTAACTCGTCTACTTCTCTACCATCCGTTCGTCCCATTTCGTAACTCCTTTAGGTTATGCCGAGAATTCTTTACCAACAGAGGCTAGCGAAATTGCCCCTTTGAAAGTTTCCTGTGCTTCTGATAGATGCTTCGTTGGGTCTTCGCCTGGCGCAAGGTGGGATAGAACTAGCTCTTTAACATTTGCTGTTCGAGCCAACATCGCTGCTTGACGAGCTGATAGGTGAAGGATCTTTTCTTTCTCTCGCGACGACAAGAAAGTAGATTCTGCTATAAGTAGGTCTATGCCCTGACCCAATTGATTGATATCCCACCCTGGACCAGTATCAGCGGAAAAGACCATGCTAGAACTCCCAACATCTACTCTTGATGCCAAAGTCTCTACATAGTGATCTGTGCGGGACCATCTCCATTTCTGATCAACTATTGTCAATGAGTCGCCATCCTCTATTATTTTACAGCTGAAGGATTCTTCAATATCTTCGCACATACTCTTGGCTAATGCGAAAGTACCGGTGGTCCCATAGACAGGAACAGGGTCACACATCACATAATGCCTTATCGCATTATAAACCACTGGAAGTTCTAGCCAGTGGTCAGCATGTTCGTGGCTGAGAACTATCGCTGTAAGCTCAGAAAGCTCTATGTGGCCTTGAAGATTGGCTAGAGTTCCAGGCCCTGCATCCAACCAAACATTTGCTTTGGGACTTTGGACAAGAAAACCAGTGCAGGCCCCCCCTGCGCTAGCATAACTTCCGCTACAACCCAGTACGGTCACTTTCAATTGGGGGGCAATCACAATTTCTAACTCCAGCTATGGGATATCGCTTTTTCTAGTTCAGGTCCAAATAACTTTTGACCTTGCTCTGCAAACCAAGATACATCGCCTGACGAGATAAACGTCCTCTTTCCTTGATTTAACTTTGTTGTTTTAAGATTCCTCTTCGCAAGAGATTCCGCAACAGCGAAGGCTGTCTCATCGGCTGAAGATACAAGGACTACTTCCTTACCGACAGATTCCCCTATCACTCGAGCTAGATATGGATAGTGCGTGCATCCAAGAAGAAGGGCATCCGCACGACTTTCAACCACTGGCGCCAAGAGCCGGTCAGCTAATATCCTTATTTGTTCGCCTTCGAACTCGCCTCTCTCAACAAACTCGACAAAACCAGGGCACGCTATGCTTGTTAGGTCCACTTTTTGATCAGCGAGATTACTTATAGCATTATCATATGCTCCGCTTTTGATGGTACCTACGGTACCAATGACACCTATTTTTTTGGAGTTTGATACTTCAACAACTGCGTGAGCGCCTGGTTCTATAACTCCGATAATTGGAATTTCTCTAGATTGACGCAGACTATCTTCAGCAGCGGCTGATGCGGTGTTACAGGCAATCACAATCATTTTGACGTTGTACTTTTCCATGAGGAAATCTGATATTTGATTTGAGTAGGCTTTTATTTTATCGAGCGGCTGAGGCCCGTAAGGGTATCTCCCAGTGTCTCCAAAATAAATAACGTCTTCAGATGGTAGGAGGTCTATTATTGCTCGCGCAACAGTGAGGCCGCCGAAACCGGAGTCAAAGATTCCTATTGGTTGATCGTTTGGCACATATTTAATCGTAGAGCCTTTTCTTCAATTCAAATGATAGATGTCCTGAAGATTTTTGTTCATAGTCAGAAGTAGATGATCGAGTCAATTGATTTTGCGACATCTTCCAAATCGCCTGACCATGCCCCAGTAGATAAATATTTCCAACCTCCATCGCAAACAATGAAGACTATTTCGCCGGATTCTATTTTCTCTGAGACTCTACGAGCCCCAGCAAGAGCCGCTCCTGAGGATATTCCTGAGAAAATTCCACATTCAGAGGCTAGAAGTCGGGTGTGGTGGATAGATTCTTTCGGCCGCACAATTCGTTTTCCGTTGAGAATCTCTAATCCTTTCCAATTTTCAAAAACAGGCGGGATAAAACCATCTTCCAAGCTCCTAAGTCCTTGGACAGCTTCTCCTGACGGAGGTTCTACGGCAAGAATTTCAACATCTTCTTTATTCTCACGAAGAAATTTCCCTACACCCATTAACGTACCTGAGGTCCCAAGCCCTGCCACGAAGTGCGTTATGCCGGGGACATCGGCCAGTATTTCTGGACCTGTTGTCTCATAATGAACTTGAGGGTTTGATTCATTTCCATATTGATACAAGAAGACCCAGTCCGGGTTTTTCTCTGAAATTTCCTGAGCAAGCTTTACCGCACCGTTAGAACCTAACTCTCCAGGAGATGGAATTATTTCGGCACCCCAAACTTCTAGCAATTGTTTTCGTTCAATCGAAACATTTTCTGGCAATACGATCTTTAGGTTATAATTTCTCATTGATGCAATCATTGCGAGAGCTATACCTGTATTCCCAGAAGAGGGTTCAATCAGTGTGGAGCCTGGCTTTAACAAACCATCTTCTTCAGCTTGCAGCACCATTGACTTAGCAATCCTATCTTTGACAGACCCAGCAGGATTCTGGTTCTCAAGTTTTGCGAAGATTTTTACATTAGGATTTGGGCTTAATTTTGATACATCAACTACTGGAGTGTTCCCTATTAAGTCAAGGATGGAAGAGTGAGCTACCATGCTTCAATTATGTCGCCTTTTTAGTAATTGCACACCAGTTTCGCTATGTTTAAAAGCTAAGTCGACTGGATTTCTTCTTCAGTTATATTTCCATTTAAGATCCTAAAACTTCTGATTGAAGGGTTTGAATCTTCTAGGGAAACAATGAGGTAGTGCCAAGTTCCTAGAGGGTCAAAGTTCCCTGCGTCCTTGACATCTGTTGGCGAAGGGTAAGCAGGAGTATGAGTATGACTATGCATCACGCCGATGATTTGGTTTCCGCCCTTGTCTGCAATATCCTCCAACTTCATCATCTCTAAAGGGTCTATTTGATAAATGATGTCTGATTCTGCGATATTCCTCATCGGGTAGAAAGATTCAATAACATTTGAGCCTTGCTTCGCTATGAATAGCCCACACGCCTCATATGGCAAGACACTTACGGCGTGCTGGATCATTTGGGATTTAATCTTTTCATCAAGTACCAACATAATTTTATGTTATCGCTAATTTCCAACGGGATATGTCCGAGAAATAACACTTTTCCATGCCTAGATTACCTATTAGCGCTACTCTCAGATCATCATGACTAAATCAGGGAAGCATATCGTTGCAACTAACCGCCAAGCGAAAAGAGAGTTTGAAATTTTTGACACAATAGAAGCTGGTATGGTTTTGAAAGGCAGTGAGGTCAAATCTTTACGAAATGCTCAAGCTCAGCTAGCAGAAGCTTTCTGCAGGATACATAAGGGAGAAATCTGGCTGAATTCATGTCATATAAGTAAATACGATCATTCGAGCCCCACTTTTTCCCATGAACCTGACAGACCCAGAAAATTACTTTTACATAAAAGAGAGATACAGAGATTGCAAGCTCAAGTCGACCAGAAGGGCCTTACGTTGATTGTCTTATCTTTGTATTTTAAAAATGGCAAAGCGAAAGTGGAACTCGGTTTGGCCCGTAGGAAGAACCTAGTAGATAAGCGACGCCAACTTGCTAAGCGAGAAGCAGAGCGTGAGGCTAACAGGGCTATTGCGAGACAGCAGAAACAAGGACCTATCGATTAGCAGCTGAAATACCCGCTATGTACCCAAATGTCATCGCTGGCCCTATAGTTCCGCCAGCACCGCCGTAAACCATCCCGGTTGGTGCAGCCATTGCGTTCCCAGCAGCGTATAGCCCTGCCATGACACCACCTTCGATTGAAAGCACTCTGCCCGAAACATCAGTCTTGGGGCCCCCGTTGGTTCCTAGTGATCCACTTTCTAGCTTAATTGCATAGAAAGGAGGGGTGTCTAGGGGCTGAAGTGTCGCTTGAACTCCATCAATACTTTGATCTCCATTAAATGTGTCATAAGCGCTTTCCCCTCTTTGGAAGTCAGGATCCTTACCTTCAATTGCATATTTATTAAAGCGATTTATGGTGGCATGGAGAGATTCTGCAGGAACCCCGATGGCTTCCGCAAGACCCTGTGCGGTCTGAGAGGTATACATCCAATCAGGAACATCTTCTCCTGGCCTGTATCCTGCAACGTCATAGTGGAGCTTGTAATGGTGGTCAAAAATAAGCCAACAAGGAATGTTTTGATATTCAAACTTTTGAGGATCAAAGGTATGGAACGCCCCACCCATTGCATTATAATTTCCTGCTTCATTGGCAAATCTAACTCCATATTTGTTCACCATAAGAGAATGGGGGCGCGTTCTCTCACTAATAATCAATCGAGACGATGGATGTCCGAAAAGATCTTCCCCCGGAATTCTTGTAACCGGAACCCACCATGCATTTCGCATGTTTCCTAACCGAGCGCCTGCTTCCATAGCCATCTCAAGGCCGTCGCCAGTATTCTCAGGGTTTCCTGCTGGTGCTGTCATCGGGCCACGAAGAAATGTTCTAACAAGTTCAGGATTCCATTCAAACCCTCCGGTAGCGATAATAACGCCTTTTTTTGCTATGACTTCCTTTTCAGAACCTCCTGATTTGATAGAAACACCATAAATTCCGGTTTCGTCCTTTAAAAGTCGATTAGCACGAGACTCAGTCTGTGGCTCAATTCCTCGATCTAGAACTCCCTTGAGAAGAGCAGCTACGAGTGCTAAACCCATCCCGCTTTCATTGCGTTCAGCTCGAGCTTCCATAACTTCTCGTGAAGGAGGAACAGCTGCACCACCCAATGGTGTCTCTGTAATCATCACAGGACGTCTCATTCCATCATTTCTAATTTTGTTAGCCCACTCCCCAAGTTCTGTAAGTGGAAATAAAGCATTATCCAATGACCTTCCACCATTTTTCATTCCGCCTGGGTGCTCAGGGTGATAATCAGGGTAGCCCTCAACTATATGAAAGGAACAAGGAGTATTCTCTTCTACCCATTTCAACATTTCCGGCCCTCGATCAACATAAGTAGCGGCCATGTCTGAATCTATTTGACCAAGCGAAAGTGACTCCAGATAACTCAGAGCTAATTCTCTCGAGTCATCAATCTCATATTCTATTTGATGATGATTGTTAGGCATCCATACAACACCACCGCTCATGGCTGTGGTGCCTCCGAGGAAAGGTGACTTTTCAAATATGCCTACCGAAGCTCCATTATCCGAAGCAGCAAGAGCAGCAGTTAGACCAGCAGCTCCAGACCCAAGAACGACTACATCAAACTCATTGTTAGATTCTCCCGGCATGGTTACCTTTCTTCCAAGATGGAGTTAAGTATAGTATCCGGTACGATGACCTAGAAGCTATTCGCATTTGCAAACATAGTTTCATTAAAGCTATTTGACAAGGGGCTGATCGGTTTCGACGTGGCGGTTGTTTCGTCGGATCGTGCGACCGGAGTTGCTCAGACTCCAAAACGGGGCACACAAAGACACGGCAACTCTCGTGTCGCTCTCGCCGCCTGATACAGGCGTTAGAGAGTCATTGGGACCAGTAATGATACCCGGGGCCTGATCACTACAGCCTGGCAACAGAAGTAGTGGTGGACAGCTGGGAAAGACCGCTGACGTTAGGAAAGACCAATGACATCGGAGAAAGATCCGGCGGTGTGGTCACCAGACCCAACTGACCCAGCAGAGTGGATACCGAAAACCACGAACTCGGGAATGGTCGTATCGCGGACGATGAATCCGAAACGGACGGGGGTTCGATTCCCCCCAGCTCCACAATATGCTAAATCTATCTACAATCTGGGGGACTTGAATGACTTTCAACATCAGGGAAAAACGTGGAAATATTCCAAAGATATAGAAGACAATAGGAAAGTAGGTATTCATAATCTGATACTGAAACAAACTTCATGTTCAGAAGAAAACCTTGTTCAATTGCTCTATGGACGCCCTTAGTTCTAGTATGACATCGTGACTGCCACATCAATCCCTGCACCAAACATCATTCATGGCGAATTCTGGGTTCGCCCCCAAGAGATGATTGAAAAGGACCTAGAGATTTACCGGAACAATTATCCTGTTGTTTTCGTGCCTGAGCCTCAAATGCCAGAAGGTTCCCCTATACCACAAGGGAAAGGTACATGGATCTTGACTAAACACGCTGATATTGCATATGCCTCTAGGAATCCAGATATTTTTAGTTCTGCTCAAGGGATAACTATTCTTGACAGCCCACCAGAATTTAATGAATTTTTTAGTTCGATGATTGCAATGGATGACCCTCGCCATGCGCGTCTAAGGAGAATAGTTTCGAAAGGGTTTACTCCACGCATGCTTTCTATGCTTGAGGATTCGGTGCAAGAAGTCGCGTCCTCAATAATTGACGGTATCTGCGAGAAGGGCGAAATTGATTTTATTGTTGATGTAGCTGCTGCATTACCGCTGAAAATAGTCTGTGATTTGATGGGGATTCCGTCTTCCTATTACGCGGAAGTATTTGATTGCTCAAATGTAATCCTTGGAGCGGGTGATTCGGAATACGTACCTCCCGGCGGAGATATTCTGACTGCTATTTTGGAAGCTGGAATAACTTTGCAATCAATTATGACTGAAGTCGCTGAGGCAAAGATTGGCATTGATAGCGACGATTTAACGAGCAAACTTGTTAATGCAGACCTTGAGGATGACAAGCTAAATAGTGGTGATCTTGCAAGTTTCTTTATTCTCTTGGTGGTTGCAGGGAACGAGACGACAAGGAATGCTATCGGTTGGGGTCTTAAGTACTTAACAGATAATCCTGATCAACGGAAGATTTGGGAATCAGATTTCGATGCAGTTGCGCCAACGGCAGTTGAAGAAATTGTTAGGCTTGCTAGCCCAGTGAGCTACATGCGCCGAACAGCGACACGGGATGCCATTATTAGGGACCAAGAGATTAAGGCTGGAGACAAAGTATGCATGTTCTACCTTGCAGCAAACCGTGATGAGGAAGTTTTTCAGGATCCTTACAAGTTTGATGTGCTTCGGCAGCCTAATAACCATGTTGGTTTTGGGGGACCTGGACCTCATTTCTGCTTGGGGGCACACCTTGCCAGACGAGAAATAAGTGTAATGTTTCGTGAATTATTTAGTCGGTTACCAGATATCCAAGCGTCAGGAGAACCTGACGTTTTGGCTGCAAGTTTCATTCACGGAGTAAAACACCTACCTGCGACTTTTACGCCTGCTAAACGTTCAAATCAATAAGGAGTTTTCATGCCCATTATACCGCTCACATTTGACGAAGTTTCAAGACAATGGCTTAGCGAAGTTCTTGACGCAGAAGTACAGGATTTTAAGTCAGAAAAGATAGGTGAAGGAGTTGGCCTTATGGGAGATATATACAGGCTTGAGCTCAATTACGCATCAGATGAATCAGATCTACCCCCGTCAATTGTAGTTAAGCTTCCGTCCTCCTTTGAAGAAAACCGCCAACAGGGAATTGCATTAGGAATGTTTGAAGCAGAGGTAAAGTTTTATGACGAATTAGGAGCCGTTACCGGAACTGGCCTGCCGGAGATTTATTTTGCCTCAATAAAATCAGGGACAGCACAATTCGTGATCGTCATGGAGGACCTTTGTAATCTGACAATGGTTGATCAGGCTGCAGGGATGTCAGAACGTCAAGCTTTGGCTGCTGTTCGTATCTTGGCAAGGATCCATGCTGTCTGGTGGAATAAAGTACAGGTTGATGAACTTGATTGGATACCTTCTATGAACGGTCCAAGAATTGAGTACGTTGATCAAGTACTTCCCGAAATATATCCAGCTTATGCTGCGACATTTGAGGAAGGGCTTCCGACAGGTGGAGCAGAACTTCTAGAGAAATTTAGCAAATCGTACTTGAAGTTAAATACTTCACTTGCTGAGCGAGCCCCATGGACACTTGCCCATCAGGATTTTAGGGTAGAGAATATGCTATTTGGTAATCCCGAGAATGACGAAGTAGTGGTAATTGATTGGCAAGGAATCGGAAGAGGGCCGGGGGTGTACGACCTTGCTTACTTGTTGGGTGGTTCAATGGAAATTGAACTTAGACGAGAAAACGAAAAAGCCCTTGTGGCTTCATATCACGATGAGCTTTGTAGTAACGGAGTTGAAGGCTACTCATTTGATAGTGCATGGGATGATTATGGCTATGCTCACCTTATTGGAGGATTAGCGACTTCAGTCTTTGCAGGGGGGACACTTGATTTAAGTAACGAACGTGGTAAGGAACTTATTTCAATGATGTCAGAGCGGCACGTAACCGCAGCTTTAGATCATGGTGGGGTTGAGCAAATCCCCAACTAACAGTCGTGAAAGGTGGTTGTTATGGACATTTTTGAGGTTATGGGAACCTGCAGAGCTATTAGATATCTGAAAAGTGACTCAATCCCAGACGAGTTGATTGAGCAGGTAATTACGGCAGCAACTTGGGCCCCAAGCCCTGGGAATTCTCAGGGGAGAGACTTTGTGGTTGTCACTGATAAAAAGAAAATAGCGGCTATAGCAGCTGCGATCGAGCAAACAATGGGTGAGCGAGTTTCTCTTATGGAGCGACCAAATAGGGCTCACAGGTTAATGCTAGATGGTACGGAACATTTACTTAAAACTCTGCATGACTGCCCTGTTCTGATCTTTGTTTGTGGCAAACCTATCTATCCTCATCAGTCACCTAGGGAGTCATTTGTTTGGTCATCAATCTACCCAGCTGCTCAAAACCTCATTTTGGCAGCCCGTGCTCTTGGACTTGGTACTGTATTCACAACTTTTCAAGGCGTTGCTGAGTCAACTATCAGAGGGATACTAGAGATACCTGAAGAAGTATTGATTGGATGCATGATTCCGATGGGGTGGCCGAATAAAAAATTTGGCTTACTTAATAGAGAACCATATGAAAAAGTCACTCACCGGAACCGATGGCAAGGAGACTTGAGGACCTACCCACCTAAAGTACGCTAAGGCGAAAGATCTCCCCAATCTTCAGCAAGCTGAGGCTCACCAAATATTTCTAGCCCTGCTGGTGTTCTCCCCCATAGGTAAAGTAAGAGATTTATTGCGCTGGCGCGAACTGCCACATCGCCTTTTGCATGCTCTCTGGTAACTATTATTTTATTATCAGCGGGTTTTATGAGCCACTCACCTTCACCATCAGTCCGGTGAAGATGAATAGATCCGGGCGGATACCTGAATGTTTTACTTGGATTCATTGAATGCTGTAGTGCGCCGTCTAAGTATTCATCAATTCCGTCACAAGCAACATCTCCATTTACTGACATGAACTCACCGGCGACCATTTCAACATCTCTCATGTGTAGCAGTGTCTCATGGGTCATCCTTCTGTAGAAAAATCCTATATTCTGGTCTTTGCCCCAAGTCCAAACCTCTTCAGAAGGGTCGCTTTCCTCAAAAACCTTTATGAGTTGCCCAAAATTACCCATAGCCCATTCCCGCTGACCCGTATCTGGGGGGATAGGAAATGGAGTAGTCGGCCTTTCTAGGCTTCCTGATTGTATGACAGAGGTTACTGCTCCATAGACTGTTCCCACATGAGACATCAGGTCACTAACGCTCCAACCCGGGCAAGCAACAATTGGTTCAGAGTTATTCCCTTCTGACACATCGAACATGCGGCTTCCGAATATACGCAAATTCTCTAATAAGTGGTCAGGATTTATCATTGGCACCTCCATTTAAAGCCCACTCAATTCCAGTAAGCATCCTTTCTACATCCTGAGAAGTCGTCTCAAAACTCGTCATAAGACGGATCTCGTTCTCTTGCTCCCAATCGTAGAAATAGCTCCAATTTCGAAGAACACTAATGCTTTCACTGGGCAACTTCGCGAAAACTGCATTGACTTCTGTTTTCTGAGTGATTTCTACTCCTGCAATTTTCTCTAAACCTTCTGATAACTGCTTAGCCATCGTATTTGCATGAGCGGCGTGATTTAGCCACAAGTCATTCTCCAAAAAGGCTGTGAATTGAGCTGAGATGTACCTCATCTTTGAAGGTAGTTGTGCAGATTGCTTTTGAATGAATTGCGCTGGCGTAGCTAATTCATCATTGAATACTACGATTGCTTCGCCAAAGGCCATTCCGTTCTTGGTTCCTCCAAAACTTAAAATATCTATCCCAAGTTCGCTGGTAAATTCTGCTACGGGAATTCCAAGGGCCGCGGTAGCATTTGCAATCCTCGCCCCGTCCATATGAATACGTAGTCCAGATTTTTTACAGATATCTACTATCTCCTTGAGTTCGTCAACTGAATACAAAGTCCCATATTCAGTTGATTGTGTTATGGAGATTGCGCCAGGCTGAGCATGATGAACGATTCCTAAAACCTCAATTTCTTTACGAAGCATGTCGGGATTAATTTTTGCATCTGGACTATCTAGATCAATAAGTTTTGCGCTGAGAAACTTTTCCGGAGCCGAACATTCATCAACATTTATATGTGATGATTTTGTACAGATCACTGCTTCCCAAGGTTTAAGCATTGCCTGCAAGCCGACAATGTTAGCTCCTGTTCCACCATATGCCATAAGAGTAGTTACATCTCGCCCGAAGAGTATGTTCATCTGCTGTCGAAGTTTCTCTGTGTAGATATCATCGCCATAGCCTATTGCTGGGCCATTATTTACTTCGCTTAAAGCAGCTAGTATCTCAGGGATTATCCCCGACGTATTATCGCTAGCGAAAGAGGTTTCTGGTGCCTCTGGAGTCATGGGTTGACTTTATCTGATAATTATGCAGACCAGATACCCGATAGCAATTATGCGCTGATGATAATTAAACATCCAGGAAACGGTATGCAGCTATCACAGAACCCACTGACCCTACCAAGGCCCCGATACCCAGAAGCAAGAATCCTATTTCCCAGACGTCTCCACTTGAAACAGCAAAACTTTGGAGAATATTTAAGACATTGTCGCTAGATAGCCATTCCTCAAAAGCTCTATTCGCCCCATATACAGATGCTGTACCTAGTGCAGCTCCAACTACGCCTTGGAAAGTCCCCTCAAGCATGAAAGGTATAAGAATGAACCAATTGGTCGCACCTACCAATTTCATAACTTCAATTTCTCTTCTTCGAGCAAACATAGCCATCCGTATAGTGTTCAATATCAAAAGTAGACCTGTTGCTAACAAAATTATTCCAGCTCCAAGGACAACCCAGCGGATTACATCAGTAGCGGTCTCTATTTTAGAAATCTCATCAGTAGCGCGAACTACTTTTTTCACTCCAGGTTTAGCTTCAAATCCTGCGGCAACTATCTCTATAGCCTCCGCATTAAGTTGTGCTGGGATTACTCTGTATGAAGATGGGATTACATCAGTGGTAACCAATTGGGTGATTTCTGGATTATCGGGGAAATAGTCTTCGTTAAATTCTTGCAAAGCTTCCTCTTGACTTACGAACCTATATGAGGCGATTCCTGTTGAATTGTTTAGGTCAGTCTCAAGGAGATTGCGTTGGTTCTCAGATATGTCTGGCTGAACCCAAATGATGAACTCAACGCCGTTTTCCCAACGATCTGTCGCATTATTGACTCCCTTTTGGAGAAGTAAAGCAACGCCGAGGAGACTCAGAGATATAGCAACAGTGAGGACAGATGCAAGTGTAAGAGTCAGATTGCGTCTGAGATTTCTGCCAGTTTCTCTGAAGAGGTAATCAAAGTTCATTTAGGGTTTCCAAAATTATTACTCATAGACGCCACGTGCCTGATCTCTAACGATTTCCCCATCGTTAAGCTCTATGACTCTTCTACGCATCGTGTCAACAATGCCACGGTCGTGTGTTGCCATGACCACCGTCGTTCCAGTCTCATTGATTCTTTCTAGCAACCGCATAATTCCAACTGAAGTACTCGGATCAAGGTTGCCCGTCGGTTCGTCTGCCAAGAGAATTAGAGGGCGATTCACAAAAGCTCGAGCTATTGAAACTCGCTGTTGCTCCCCTCCTGATAATTCGTGAGGAAATCGATGTGTCTTTTCTTTTAAACCTACTAACTCCAAGATTGCAGGTACCTGATCGCGAATTACATGTTTTGGTCGCCCTATTACCTCGAGCGCAAAGGCAACATTCTGTGTAACTGTTTTATTTGGTAATAGTTTGAAGTCCTGAAATATACTTCCAATCTGTCTTCGCATATGGGGTACTCGCCACTTGTTCAATAATCCTATTTCCTTTCCTGCGATATAAATCCTTCCAGAATCTGGCTCCTCTTCCTTATTTAGTAATCGGAGGAAAGTTGATTTTCCTGAACCTGACTGTCCGACAAGAAAAACAAATTCACCTCTTTGGATATCACATGAAGCATCACGAAGAGCTAAGACCTCTCCTTTATACACCTTTGTTACATCTTCAAGTTTAATCATTTCTCGCCTTTGGGCTTTCCCACGACGATAGCATCACTCGGTAATTTAGTTGTTCAGCTCTTCAGGTATCCTGTGCTTCTGATCGTACCCATCGAAGATACGATTCTATGAAAGAGTCTATTTCTCCATCTAGAACATTTTCTACTGATCCGACCTCAAAGTTAGATCGCAAATCTTTTACCATTTGATAGGGCTGCATAACGTAAGACCTAATTTGACTCCCAAATCCAACGTTTTTGTTCTCGCCTCGGATACTTGCTATCTCCTCATTGCGTTGTTTTTGTTGAAGGTCATGCAGTCTTGAGGCAAGCATTTGTAGGCACTTTTCTTTGTTCTGATGTTGACTTCGTTCGTTTTGGCAAGAAACGACAACACCTGTTGGCAAGTGAGTTACTCTAACTGCTGAATCAGTGACATTAACGTGTTGCCCTCCAGCACCGGAGGATCGATATGTATCAATGCGCAATTCTGTTTCATCAATCTCAATTTGGTCGGGGAGCTCATCAAAGAAAGGAACTACATGCATTGAGGCAAAAGAAGTATGGCGGTTTGATTGTTTGTTGAATGGAGAAATTCTAACTAGGCGGTGCACACCGTGTTCTGACTGAAGCATCCCGTATGCTCTTCTACCTGTGACTATAAATTCAGCAGATGAGATTCCGGCCTCTGTCCCCTCAGAAACAGCAGTGATCTCAAACGATAAACCTCTTCGCTCCGCCCACCGTTGATACATTCGAAGAAGCATCTCAGCCCAATCTTGTGCTTCTGTTCCTCCTTCGCCTGATTGCAAATGACAGACAGCATCTCTCTCATCATGCTCCCCAGTAAACAACGATCGGAGTTCAAGATCAATAAATTCAATTTCAATATTTTTCAAAAGAAGGGATGCTTCGTTGAAGATGGACTCGTCACTCTCCTCTTCTGCTAAGTCAATTAGCGTTTCAGCATCTTCAATCTTTACTTTCAAAGATTCGAAGATACCTATATCTTCTGAAAGTTCAGCTAATTCCTGACTCAATTTTCTTGCATTTTCTGTGTCATCCCAGAAGTGGGGTTGCGCTGCTAAGTCCTCAAGCTCAGTTTTCCTGTCGGTGATTTCCTCAATACGAAGATACGAAAACGCTTCATGAAGTCTTGTCTTTATATCTGAGAGCTCAGAAACCGATTCGGACATGGCAAAATCTTACCCTAGAGTTTTACATGTGTTGATTTAGAGAAAATTAACGACCGCAGCATTGTTTGAATTTCTTTCCAGAGCCGCATGGGCAAGGGTCATTTCTGCCGGTCTTTTCAAATTCTGTCTTTACCACGGTCTGTTGTTTGGTTGAGTTGCTTTCTTGAACGACTGGTGGCGCTTTATCGGCCATAACTCCAGCCGTGCTGCTTGAGTTGATAGCGGCGATAGCCCCAGAGGCTATTTCATCAGTTCCTGAGTACTTAACGTCCTTGGTGTCATCTAACACATCTGAGTTGCTGTCAGCTTCTGAAGCTTCTCCCACTTCTATATGGCTGACATATTTAACAAAATCTTCGCTTACCGAATCCATCATCGCTTCAAACATTTCAAAACCCTCGCGTTGCCACTCTGTAAGTGGATTTTTTTGTCCCATCGCTCGAAGATGGATTCCTTCTTTCAGATAATCCATTGAGTACAGATGGTCCCTCCATCGTTGGTCAAGTATCCGGAGCATTATTTGTCCCTCGACCTGTCGCATCACCTCAGGAGTTAGTTCCTTTTCTCGATTCTCGTAAAACCCTAAAGCATTCTCCATCGCTTCTTCATAAATAGCATTTATGTCATCATGCTGATTCAAGTCCGATAGCTCCATGTTATGGGGCCATAAACTTTGGAGGGATGTGATTAGCCCATCTAAATCCCAATCATCTTTATGCTCTGTTGGGCAATAGGAGTTCAAAGCTTCGTCGATGGCTGCAGCAAAGCAATCGATCGTACCCTCTTTAAGGTCTTCCCCTTTGAGGATCTCGTTTCGACGAGCATAAATGACCTTTCTTTGCTCATTCATTACCTCGTCATATTTCAGAACGTTTTTTCTGATCTCTGCATTGCGCTGCTCAACTGTATTCTGTGCTCTTTCAATTGCTTTAGATACAAATTTGTCGCCTAACGGAGCATCATCTGGCAATGCTTTCTTCATGACAAAATCCATTGCGCCAGTCGCAAAGAGTCTCATTAACTCATCTTCCAAAGAAAGATAGAACCGAGACTCTCCTGGGTCTCCTTGTCGCCCTGACCGACCGCGTAACTGGTTATCAATTCGCCTGCTGTCGTGGCGCTCAGTTCCTAAAACATATAAGCCGCCTATATCTTTTATTTTCTTTCCTTCATCATGGCAAATTGAGTTATAGTTTTTGACAAGTGCTTTATATCTTTCTTGACCTTTTGAGTCAGAAAGTTCTAGACCTTCCACTCTTAGGTCCCTTTCAGCTAATGCCTCAGGATTCCCTCCTAAGATGATGTCTACTCCTCGGCCAGCCATGTTAGTTGCTACGGTAACGGAACCAATTCGCCCAGCTTGAGCTACGACATCGGCTTCTTTCGAATGCAGTTTAGCATTAAGCACATTATGTTTTACTCCCCTTTTCTCAAGCAGTTCGGATACAAGTTCAGACTTTTCAACCGATATCGTTCCGACAAGGATTGGTTGACCTTTTTCATTTCGCTCAACTATGTCCTCAACTAAAGCGTTATATTTTCCCATCTCAGATCGATAAACAAAATCAACCTCATCTTTCCTAATGATTGGAAGGTTTGTAGGGATCGGAACCACGTGAAGGCCATAAGTATTGTAAAATTCCGCAGCCTCGGTTTCAGCTGTTCCAGTCATGCCAGCTAGTTTCTCGTAAAGTCTAAAGTAATTTTGAAGTGTGATCGTTGCTAGTGTCTGATTCTCTTCTTTGATTGACACTCCCTCTTTTGCTTCTACTGCCTGGTGGAGACCGTCACTCCACCTTCTTCCATCCAGAACGCGACCGGTGAACTCATCAAGTATCTTCACTTCACCGTTAGCAATGATGTATTCCTTATCTTTGTGGAATAACTCTTTCGCCTTTAATGCGACTTGAAATTGGTGCACGAGATTAGCAGATACACCTTCATAAAGATTTTCTATTCCAAGAGCCTTTTCAACTGCGCTTACACCTCTTTCTGTTGGAGCAACCGTCCTTTTCTCCTCATCTACTTCATAATGCTCATCTCGCACAAGACGTTGTGCAATTGACGAAAACTGGTAATAGGTTTTTGCGGCATCTGCTAGCTTTCCGCTAATTATTAAAGGGGTTCTAGCCTCATCAATCAGAATGCTGTCTATTTCATCAACTATGCAGTAACTGTGACCTCTTTGGACTCTTTTATCTTGAGAAAGAGTCATATTGTCCCGTAGGTAGTCAAAACCTAATTCGTTGTTTGTGCCGTAGGTTATGTCAGCTTTATATTGATCACGTTTGTGTTGAGTGTCTCTATCGCCTGGAACGACTAGTCCGACTTCTAACCCCAACCATTTGTAGATTTGCCCCATCCATTCAGCGTCTCTGGTAGCCAGGTAGTCGTTGACAGTTACAACGTGCACCCCTTTCCCTGAAAGGGCATTCAGGTAGATGGGCAGCGTCGAAGTGAGAGTTTTCCCTTCACCTGTCTTCATTTCAGCTACCCACCCGAAATGCAATGCGGCTCCCCCGATTAATTGCACGTCATAATGACGTTGACCTAGCACTCTGTTGGCTGCTTCTCTAACGACACCGAAGGCTTCAATTATCAAAGCGTTCACGCTTTCGCCTTGGTCAATTCTGCCTTTAAACTCTGAGGTTTTACCTCGGAGTTCATCATCAGAAAGCTTTTGAAAATCTTGCTCTAACTCATTGATGTCAGGCACTAAATCCTGAAGAAGCTTAAGTTTTTTTCCTTCACCTGAGCGGAGTATTTTTTTGATCGGGTTTTTACTCAAAGAATTCAAGCTCCATTTAGGGGGACTTTGCGTTAATCATATAATTGTACAGTGAAGTTTAGTACCGATAATGCGATGGCTTGTAAGGGCCAGAAACATTCACATCAATGTAGTCGGCTTGTTCTTCAGTCAATTCAGTAAGTCTCACTCCCAGAGAATCCAAATGGAGCCTAGCTACTTTCTCATCTAAAGCTTTAGGAAGAGTTATCACTTCTTTTCCGTATTCATCGGCGTTTTGATGGAGGTCTATTTGGGCCATCACCTGGTTAGTGAAGCTGCAACTCATAACAAAACTAGGGTGTCCTGTCGCATTCCCGAGGTTAAGAAGTCGCCCCTCGGATAAGACAATGACTGAGTGGCCATCCGGAAATATGTATTCGTCTACCTGAGGTTTTATATTCACGCGCTGAACATCTGACATCTGTTGGAGTCCTGCCATGTCAATTTCATTATCAAAATGCCCAATGTTTCCAACAATTGCTTGATGCTTCATTCGTGCCATGTGCTGAGCTGTGATTATGTCCTTATTTCCTGTTGCTGTAATGAAAATATCTGCTGTCGCCATAACGTCTTCCAATCGCACGACTTCATACCCTTCCATTGCTGCTTGTAAGGCACATATAGGATCAACTTCAGTCACGACGACTCTCGCTCCTTGCCCTGAGAGAGAAGCTGCACAACCTTTACCAACATCTCCATATCCAAGAACACAAGCTACTTTTCCTCCGATCATAACGTCCGTAGCTCTGTTAATACCATCGACTAGTGAGTGTCTACATCCATATAAATTGTCAAACTTTGACTTTGTAACAGAATCGTTGACGTTTATGGCAGGGAAAAGTAAGTTTGACTCACTTTGCATTTGGTATAACCTGTGAACTCCCGTTGTGGTTTCTTCAGATACACCTCGAATTGATGATGCGATTTCTTTCCAGTCAATACTATTTTGGGTATCAATAGTTTTCATTCGTTCTAAGAAAACTTTCCATTCTTCAGAGTCTTCTTCATCAGGGTCTGGAACAGAACCGCTGCTTTGGTATTCAAGTCCCTTATGAACCATTAGTGTGGCGTCACCACCGTCATCAAGAATTAGATTAGGACCTTTACCATCAGGCCAGTGGAAGAGCTGTTCTGTGGCCCACCAGTAATCCTCTAATGTCTCACCTTTCCATGCGAAAACTGAAACACCGGCTGGGTTCTCCACCGTTCCAGTGGGGCCAACAGCTACTGCCGCAGCAGCATGATCCTGTGTTGAGAAAATATTACAAGAGACCCACCTTACCTCAGCGCCTAATTCCACAAGTGTCTCAATCAAGACAGCAGTCTGCACAGTCATATGCAATGACCCAGCAATTCTTGCTCCTGCTAATGGTTTGTCATCTGAGAATTCAGCCCGAAGAGCCATAAGACCAGGCATCTCGTTCTCTGCAAGCCTTATTTCTTTCCTTCCAAATTCGTAAAGAGATAGGTCTGCTACTTTAAATTTACTGTCTGTCACGACCGAGCCTTTCAAAATTAAGTTCGTTAGCTGAGATCACCTGACTCCTATGCAGCCATTGCTTATTCTATTAGGTCAGTCTATGATTTGGCACCATAACACGGGCAGAGCCTACTAGTTAATCGTGTACCGTTCGTGATCCTCATCATTCACTGGCTTTGATTCTGAGACAAGCAAGACAGGAATCCCATTTCTGATTTCATAGGCTTTACGAAGTCGAGGATTATAGAGAATGCTATCGGTTTCGATATATATCAGATCTTCTTTGTCTTCAGGGCAGGCAAGTATTTCTAGTAATTCAGGGTCTAAACTCATACGTTGATTTTAACGGACCAATTCTTAATTCCCATGATCTGAGCTGTACGTATCTATAAGGTCTTTGAGCCTAATAAGCATTTGCTCTCGGATAGTGTCATTATCAGCTTCCAGATTTAACCTAACCAATGGTTCTGTGTTTGAGGATCGGAGATTAAACCACCATGTATCAGATGTGATTGTCAATCCGTCCAATGAATCGCTCCGCTCATTTATGAACTCTTGCTCAACTATTTCCAACAATTCTGATGGGTTCTTGATAGCAAAATTGAGTTCCCCTGACGAACTATAAATATCGTATTTTTCTCTGAGTTGAGATAGGTTCACTTCTTGATCTGACATGTATTCCAGAACAATGAGAGCTGCGATAATGCCTGAATCAGCCCTAAAATTCTTTTTGAAGTAATAATGACCTGAGTGCTCTCCGGCAAATTCTGCATTTGATGTGGCCATTAACTGCTTAATATGGGAGTGGCCTACACGGCTGCGGATTGCATGTCCCCCAGTTCTCGTTATCGTCTCCTTAACAGATCGTGAACAAATTAAGTTATGGATAATTGTGGCATTAGGTTGACTTTCAAGAATACTTTTTGCAACGATCGCAGTTGTGATGGAGCCAGATAAAGGGGTCCCTGTTTCGTCAATAAGAAATACTCTGTCAGCATCCCCGTCAAAAGCAAGTCCAACATCTGCGGATGTTTCTAAAACTCGTTTAGTTAAGTCTTTGAGATTCTCAGTATTCAGCGGGTCTGCCGGATGGTTAGGGAAGTTCCCATCAAGATCTCCATATAGGATTTCAATTTCCGCCCGTAGATTCTGAAATATTGCTGGAACGGTTAAACCACCCATCCCATTTGCCGTATCAGCCACAATTCTGATGTCACTAATTTTATTTGGATCAATGAAGCTGAGAACGTGCTCGGTGAAATCGCCCAGTAGGTTAAGCTCAGTTACTGTGCCCTTGTCGTTTCCATTGGTCGTTTTATTTGATATGCATATTGTTTTGATTTGGCCTAGCCCTGACCCTTCACCAATTGGCACTGCGTATGGTCGGCATAATTTAATGCCGTTATATTCAGCAGGATTATGCGAAGCTGTAAAGATTGCCCCAGGCGCTCCTAAGATGCCCGAAGCAAAATAAAGCATGTCAGTGGAGCTAAGACCCAAGAAGCACACATCGATGCCTGAATCGGTTACTCCTTGGATAAATCGTGTTGATAATTCCTCAGAAGAGGACCGCATATCAATTCCGACTACTATTCTGCTGATTTCCGGATCTTCCTCGCTTAAGAACCTAGCAAATGCTGACCCTATTGTCTGACAAGTGTCACCGTCAATTTCACTGGGATACAGGCCCCTAATATCGTATGATTTAAAAATGGCGTCTAGGTTACCCATAACTTCACGGTATCTAAAAGCGCTCTACAGCGCACACGAAAGTGAGGATGATTCAGGAACTAATCTATTACTAGAAGGGAAATAAGTGTTGTTGCGTTAAAGCCAACGTGGGCCCAAATAGCAGGAGCTAACCGTTGATACCGCTCATATAGCCAAGCAAAGATCATCCCAACTACAAATAATGCAGGAAAAATAAGAAGCTGAAAATGAATTGCTGAGAATATTGCGGATGACACGATAATGGAAACCCATATTGTCGCTTTTTGATTATCGGCGAAATCACCTCTTTTCCTGATTGCACCATATAGCAGTCCTCGGAAGAAAAGTTCTTCGGCGACAGGAGCTAATATGCCGACAGTAAGGACTATCGCGATTATTCCAACCGGTGAGGTAGCTTTGTCACTCAACTCTCTTGCGGGCTCGCTTATTCTGTCAGCATCAATATCAAAAAGCCATATAAAAGGATACGTAACCACTGGAACAACAATTATTTGAGCTGCGATGCCGACGGATATGCCTTTAATTGTGTCGCTTAGTCTGAATTGGAATAGGAAATCCTTTTGTAAGTTTTCTCCAAAAAAATAGCTGAAACAAAAACAGTTGCTATCAGAACAAGTTGCTGGGAAAGCCCTACAAGCGAAACTCCCCACATTGGTAAATCATCAAAGTCTTCAAAACCTGAGATCTCCAAAATGAGGCTAAGCGTTATTATTGAAGCGATCAGGCTGAGGCCATACCCAAGAATTACTTGACCGAACCCCCATTTTCTCAAATCTCGGTCAATCCGACCTGGCCGGGGGAATACATACTCTTCTTGAGGCATCCCATTATGAAAACCGGAGGCATCAGACACAGTTTGAATACTAACCAAAACACCTCCAATACGCATACTGTGACAATAAACTCTAGACATCTCAAGCTTGACTGATTTAATGGTCATGAATTCCACTACGATGTATGTATGAGTGAAAGCCTTCCACCAGCTCCTAAAGACTCCGCCCGTGAGGATGAGGATGGTAAGCCAATCAATCCTTGGCGAAAACGAATTTCTTACATATTAGCTTTGGGTCTACTGGCACTCTTTTTTCTTCCCAATCTCCTGAATAATGACAACGCTACTGACGTGCCTTTTCAGGACTTCCGTACACAGGTGGCCTCAGGCGAAGTTTCAGAAGCCCAATTTAATAACAACACCGGAAAAATTTCCTTTGAATCAACAACTGGCGAAAAGTTCAAAACATCAGGCCCTCTTGAGCTCTCAAGTGATGATGAGAGGCTTTTCCTTGAGAACATAGAAGACTTTAAATTCTTTACCCCAGGTTCAAATATTTGGACTGGATTCATTATCCCTGTTCTGGGCCCATTGGCATTAATACTTCTTTTTTTCTACTGGCTAAACCGACGTGCTCAAGGACAAATGGGAAACATTATGTCAATAGGGCGTTCAAAAGCTAAGGCCTACACAACCGAGAGACCTGAGTCATCATTTGACGACGTTGCAGGCTACAGAGGGGTAAAGCAAGAAATCCAGGAAGTAGTCGATTTCCTTCAGGATTCAGATAAATTCGCTGATATTGGCGCTCGAATTCCCAAGGGTGTTCTTCTGGTAGGTCCTCCAGGAACAGGCAAAACCCTAATTGCTAGAGCTGTTGCTGGTGAAGCAGGAGTTCCGTTCTTATCTGTGACTGGAAGCGATTTCATGGAAATGTTCGTGGGCGTGGGGGCAAGCCGGGTTAGAGATTTGTTTCAGAGTGCCCGAAAAATGGGAAGCGCTATAATTTTTATAGACGAAATTGACTCTATAGGACGCAAAAGAGGTGCTGGTTTAGGTGGCGGTCACGATGAACGTGAACAGACTCTCAATCAAATGCTTGCAGAAATGGACGGTTTTGAAGCCACTGAAGGAATTGTTATGATGGCTGCAACCAACCGCCCCGATATTCTTGACCCAGCGTTATTGCGACCAGGTAGGTTCGATAGGCAAGTTATAGTTTCCCTTCCAGAGCTAGAGGACCGAGAGCAAATTCTGAAAGTGCACGCAAAGTCAAAGAAGATGGGAGACGATGTTGACTTAGGCGTTCTGGCACGTGGAACTCCTGGTATGAGTGGAGCAGACCTAGCTAACCTCATTAACGAAGCAGCTCTTATCGCTGTTCGAGAAGGAGATAAGGAAGTCCAAGGTAACCACCTTGAGCAAGCACGTGACAGAGTATTAATGGGTCAGACAAGAGAGGCCACCGTTTTGAATAGTCACGAGCGGGAGCGTGTCGCATACCATGAAAGCGGTCATGCTCTTGCTGCAGCGCTAATGCCTAACGCTGATCCTCTTCACAAAGTCTCCATCATTCCCAGAGGGATGGCACTAGGTGTCACTATGACTTTACCTGAGGAAGATCGATACCTTCTCCAAAAAAGCTATGTGAAAGATGAACTGGTTAAAATGCTCGGAGGAAGAGTAGCTGAGGATATTGTTTTTGGAGAGGTGTCTAGCGGTGCAGCCGACGACCTAGCCCGAGCTACAGATATGGCGAGGAAAATGGTTCGCGAATGGGGAATGAGTGACCGCGTTGGCCCAATGGCTTGGAGGGCTCAAGAACAGGTCTTCTTAGGCGAGGATATGGGACGTGGAAGAGATTACTCCGATGATATGGCTAATCTAATTGACGAAGAAATTGAAAGAATACTTCGGGAGGCTGAGGATAGATGCCACCGGTTGCTCGAAGAAAATCGAGAAGGACTAGATGCGATAGCCACATCGCTACTGAAGAAGGAGACACTAGATAGCAATGAAGTACATGCTCTACTTGGGTTGGAAGCGGCTTCACAAATAAAGATTGACGACCCCTCTTCTAGCGAGACAAATCACGAAGTCCCTGCTTTCCAGAAATTTAGTAAGCCTGAAAGTTTATAAATTAAGATTAGATTGAGATGTTACTCACTGTCACCCTAGTGGTCCTAATAGGATTGACCGCATTTGGAGTATCATCATTAGCTAATAAGCGAAGACCAGACGGCCCGTCCGTACCCAGGTCAGTCTTACCACATCAACTCGATAGGGCAGATTTTCTTGATCCAAACTGTGAGTGGGCTCTTTTATTATTCACCTCAGATTCTTGCGAAGCCTGCGAAATTGCTTCAGTTCAGATTTCTAAAGTCTCACAGAGTAACCTCATCATCCAAAGCATAGAGTTTCCTGAGATGGAAGTGCTTCATAAAAAATACGCTATTGATTCTGTTCCAAGTCTGCTTCTTGCCGATAGGGAAGGTGTAGTTCAATGGTCTTTCGCTGGTGTCCCACCAATTGAAGCCCTAATCGAGGCATTGACTCATTTCCGGATAGTACCTCCAGAAAATGGTCAGATTGTTGACATTAGCTAGTCAATCAAATTGTGGTTCCGTTATGAGTAAATCTTCAACTAAGTCCGAATAGGGGGACACGCTCCCCCACCCTCCGATGCTTTCTGAACCTATGAATCGTTCAAGAGCAATTGGTTCTGTTGAAACCACTTTAATGACCGAATTGTTCGGTATCCCAAGTTGCTCTAAATCAATTACTTTTCTTGATTTCGCAGAAATCTCAATTATTTGTGATTCAAATATTTTGCCATCAGAATAAGCCATTAATTGCAGAAGCGTTAATCGATCTTGAGCGGGGTTAGCAACTGAGATTTCTCCTGTAGATTCAAGCATCAAAAAGTAGTGCTCCTTTCCCGAAAGGTTCACGCCACGACTAAGGCTTGAGCTGAGGTTGCCATCAGATTGGGCTAAGGTGAACCTTTCTGCTGCAATTTGAACGTTATTAGTGCTGCGCACTACCACCCAAAATGGGATCCCTTTAGGAATCCTCTTTGATGCATCGACAAGGAGAGGATTTTGCTCACCTTGCCCGCCCTTGAAGCTTACTGATCTAGAACTTGAAGCTGGAATATTGACAGATAATGGCTCAACATAACCATAATTTAATATGTCGGGAATAATTTCTATATCAATTTCTGCTATTTCAGACTCAGATGGATTGAACATCACTAAAGAAGTAAGCCCTTCAGATGTAAAACCTCCAGGGAAAGCCCACAGGTTATTTAAGCTTGGAGACCCAATTTCTGTGCTGAGACCTTTAGGAGATAGTTCATCTCCAAGTACTACTAAGCGTTCAGCGACGATACGCCCTGTTCTTGAAGTGATACGTGCACTGATCGTCTCCGAGAGTGTCACGACTGATGTCAGATCAATCGGCAGGAGTGAGTTAGGGGGGACCACCAAACCGTTATAGGCTTCAGGTCGGCGGGTTCTTCCATCGGCAGCAAAGGAAATATCTACGACTGCATTGTCCGGGTAGGGATTGAAAAGAAAAATCATCTCGCGTGCCCCTAGTCTTGTAGTTCCCGCAGCGAAATTCCATACGGGTGATGTTGTAGACGCGCAGGCGGATTGTGTCTCTCCAAACGGGCCACTAAGTCGGTGCTCAACAATGAGGCTTCCGAGATTAGATTGAATCAGTGCAGCAGCGTATTCTCCTGCGACACCATCAATTTCTGACAATTTAATGGAAATCATTGACCTAGCGGGAATAAAAAACTCTTTGTCAATTGTCGGAAGTTGATAGATCTCAAGTTCATCATTACTTGAAGATTCCTCTGACTCTTGCTTGGTAGGAGCTAACACAGAGACTACTGATATAACTGCCGAAGAGTCTAAGTTAGAGGAATTCCCGAGAAGCAGCTCGTGATTTGCTATTCCGCTGCCGCCCACTGTTCCTGCGGCACAATACCAAGTTGAAGATAAGTTATCGACGTCGCCGACTAAAGATGGCTGATTACGCTGGAGAGACTTCACTACAGGCGAAGACTCGTCATCAGGCTGGATTATTAAAAAACCTATAATTAAAAGTGAGAATACTGCTATTGCAGGCCAGCGGGTTACCTTCATCCTTGATACACCTTTGTATCTGACAAACTTCTTATTAGGGCAATCAGTGTTATTAGCCAAAGACTGACTTGAAGAAAAGTTGTAGTCTTTTGTTGCCCACTAGTTTGATATGAAATCCTAGCGAGGCCATCAACTTGTGGAGAAAACCCAGTTGCCCAATCAATTGCGACTTCGGACCCTATTTCAATACCGTTTATTTCAAGTTTCCATTGATTTGTATAAGGGAAGGCTATGAAGATTTCTTGCTTTGAATTTATTTGTCCCTCATACGCTCTCATACCATTACCGGTAGCGTTTAAACCTTCAAGGAATGAAGGCCCTGTGGAAGAAGCATATTCTTGCAGACTATTACCAACCGTGCTTGAGCTTATTGCAGTTCCTGCGAAACCAACTGATGACAAGTTTCTGTAACGAGTTATCCCTGGAGAAATTTCTACCTTTGTCAAATCTAACTGACGGGATAACGCTAACTTAAATCTCTGGTCCATTTGAAAAGAAGGGCCGCTGGATGGAAGCGGGACGAGCCTTTCAATTAGCACAATATCCGTAATTCCAAACTGTGCTAAAAGTGATCCGAGATTGGAGGTCCCATTCTCTCTGGCTAACAGAAGGGCTGACACTAATAAGTTGTCGACGTTTCGTTCACGTGGCTGCCACCTACTGTCAAATGTAGATGAAAAGCCGCTTGAAACTAGTACAGATAAATTTTCGGTAAATTCGTTTCCTGTCGCCGGCAAGAGATCGCTTTTACTCACAAATAGTATTTTCCGGTTATTGTTATCTTCCTCATAGGAAAGGACATCATTCAATTCATCATCTGGCATACCCCAATCACCTGAAAAGGTTAAAGCTAGAAAAGGCAATATGGCCATCAGAATTGCGGCAATTGCCGTGACAGGAACTAATTGTCTCCAACCGAACTTAAATGTTTGAAGGTCTCTTTGCAGAGCTCCAGCACCCATCGCACCTGCTACAGCTAAACCTAGAGATGCTGGGATTAACAGAACCTCTGCTCGGGGAAGGCTGAACGGAATTAGTTCCATGTTCTGAATCCAGACTAAACCTATACCAGAGAGGTAGAGCATCCATCCTCGCACAGCCCAAGCCCACCTTTCACCTTTCGCCAACAACAATGGCATTAAGGCAACGATGGGGAATCCCCAACCTAGAATTGAGGTCCCATCTGCATCGGGCGACAAGGTTAATGCTTTGACAATACCAACGTTTTCTGAACTTGAAATTCGATTGCCCAGAAGAGTCTCCAGTGAGAAATTATTGATATATGAATCAAAGATCCAGGGAAGATTGAGAGCCAAACCAATAAGGCAAGCGATTGAAAGAACTAAACTAAGTCTCCCTATCTTTATTGTTGTACCCGCTACGAAAGAGCCAACGATAACCAGTAGGGAAACTATTACTACTGCTATTACTGAAATAGGCGAAAATGAAGCGATAACACCTAGGAGAAAGCCAAGAGTAATGATTTCTCTGAAAAGATTAGGTGATAGGACATTAGCCCCAAGCTGACCTCCCGTATTCCCGAATGGAGAGGACTTCCCTGCTCGCGCAAGCATAATAAGGGCCCATGGCAAGGTGGCGAATAAGACAAGGGCATCCCAATTCCCTGTGCTAAGAGCATGGTAAGGAAGGGGGTTAACAAGATAGATTACTGCCCCAGCAACTTTGACGTACGGCGAACCAAAAGGTTTTAGAAATAACCAGATGCCAGCAACACCGATGGGGATTAACCCTAAGGTGAGTACTGTTCTTAGAAGACCCATGAATCCCCAGAAAATAATGCCTACGACCCCTATCAATCCCATTGAGTTAGGCAATGCGCCTTCATGCCCAATCCCTACTGTCCAATAACCTGATGCCCAGCTCTCAATAATCTCCATGGGGCCCTTGTCAAATGGAACTAATTGCCCGATAGCGGGAACAGAGCGTGTCACTAAATGCCTGCTACCAAAGAGGAAAAGAATAGTTCCCAATATTAGAAAAGCTATAGAAACTCTCGACGGCCCGTTTCGTAATTCATCTAAGTAAATCCGCAAACGGCTATCTACCACGCTCTTACCTATCGCCGAATTTGATTGATTAAACAAATGCTTAATTGGCGAGGACTGCGCTTGTTCAGACCGGATCTCAGAATCTGCTACTTGCCTGAGTTGCTTAATATTTTTTCTCTTTTCAAACAAAGTTTTCAGATTGAGAAAATTCCAAATCCACGAGTCAATAAAAGTAATTAGATCTGACAACCGACCGCGCGTCAGACTAAAGATGCCTTTTAGAAGCGAAAGCGTGAATGCTAAAAGCGAGTTGGGAAGGATAGCTAATCTCCCAGAGTTACTTAAGATAGACCGTATACGGTGCCTTTCCTGAAACTTGTTTCTTTTAGCACTTGTTTTATACTCACCGCTTTCTTCTCTGTGTCGTGCCACTGCCCCAGGCACAGTCATAACCTTTCCACCAACGATTTGAGCTCTCCAACAAAAGTCAAGATCTTCACCAAACATTCCCATAGCTTCGTCAAAACCTTCCAGAGCTCTAAACAGATCTGCTCTAACTAAGAATGCTGTATTTGAGATAGCGAAGACTTGATCAACGGTATCGAATTGTTCTTGATCTATTTCCCCAATTTCAGCTCGGCTTAGAGGGAAAGCAAGCCTATCCATGCCCATACCAACATCTAGAAGTTCGTTTGGTCGGTCCCAATTCACTATTTTAGGACCTATAACTGATGCATTCGAACGGTAAGACTCCTCCACCATTAACCGGATAGCATCGGGAGCAAGAGCGACGTCGTGATGGCAGAAGAAGTAAAAGGCTGGGTCATCAGAGTTTTCCAGGACCTTGTTGAAAGCAACACCAAGTCCTTGAGATGGATTTACCTGCAAAAGATCGGCTTCGGGGAAGTAAGGTTCAACTAATGACCTAACTGATTCAAGATCTCCAGTCGAAAGGACAGTTAGACGTTTATCGGGGTAGTTCTGGTTAGCGAGTGAAGCTAATGATTCCTGAAACCATTCATTCTCATTATGCGAAACAACAGTAATCTGGACAGGGGGTAACATAAATGTTTCTATTGCATTTTGATTTTCGTTATCTTCTATCAAATCATCCACTGAGGCGAAGAATAATCCCGAATTGTATGATTCTCATGTACCCCTCAGGAGTATCTGCAATATTCCTGTAAATGATTGAGACTCTTAGCCTTAGCGACCTTTTAATCTCGCTAGTACACTTAGCGTTAGTCAAGAGGATAATGATGAAAGCACTAATAACCGGATCAGGAGGGTTTGTCGGGCAACATCTCTTGAGGCATCTTTCAGATTCGGGAGATGACGTTGTCTGCTCAGATATTTCCCAAGGAGGTCCAGATATTTTGGACCAAGTTGGCATAGCGAACTTGATTTCAGAGACACGCCCAGACTTCGTATACCATCTTGCCGGGCAAGCTGATGTCAAAGCTTCATGGGAGGATCCGATAAACACTTTCCGAGTGAACGCGGAGGGGACTCTGAATGTACTGTTGGCCTGCGAATCTTATAATGTTAAGAAAGTTCTTTGTGTATCTAGCGCTGAGGTGTACGGAGCTGTCAATGACTCTGATATTCCTATCAATGAAGATCGAAACATCAACCCTGCTAATCCGTACGCCACAAGCAAAGCAGCATCTGAGTTAATATGCAGACAATTTCGCGCTCAGAACCTGGAAGTAATGAGAGCTAGGTCATTTAACCATTTTGGACCTGGACAGAAGGAGAATTTCGTTACTCCTGCGTTAACGAAACGTATGTTGCAAGCATCAGCTAATGGAAAGTTAGAAATCTCAGTGGGAAACCTTGAGGCTGTGAGAGATTTCACTGACGTTCGAGATGTAGTTCGCGCTTATAGATTAATTTTGATGAAGGGGAATGGCGGAGATGTCTACAACGTATGCTCAGGTAAAGGTAGGGCAATTTCAGATCTGGCATCTGCACTCCTAAGAAATATTGATAGCGACTTGGAGCTGAGACCTGACCCTGATCTATATAGACCGTTAGATACTCCTGCAATAGTTGGTGACTATTCAAAACTACATGAGCAGACTGGGTGGAAACCCAATGTAGAATTTGAAGAGTCCATAACAGACACCATTGCATCAATGAAACGACAATTGGATAACAATGACTAAGGAGAAATCGTGCCTAAAGCACTTATTACAGGAATAACTGGCCAAGATGGGTCATACCTTGCTGAGGCGCTTCTCAAAAAGGGATACGAAGTAGTAGGGATGGTTCGTAGAAGTAGCACGGTAAATTATGAACGCATAGCCCATATTCAGGGATCAATAGAGTTCGTAAACGGTGATTTACTTGATCAAATATCACTTATTGATGCGATTAAATTGCACGAACCTGACGAAATTTATAACCTGGCCGCTCAATCCTTTGTTCAAACTTCATTTGGTCAACCGGTGCTCACAGGTGAGACAACTGCTCTGAGCGTCACGAGAATGCTAGATGCGATACGAATCGTTGACCCAAATATCCGCTTTTATCAAGCTAGTTCGAGTGAAATGTTTGGCAAAGTTGCTGAGGTTCCTCAAACTGAATCTACTCCTTTCCATCCACGCAGCCCCTATGGCGTTGCGAAGGTTTACGGACATTGGATCACAGTTAATTACCGTGAAAGCTATAATCTTCATGCCTCAAGTGGGATTCTATTCAATCATGAAAGCCCTAGAAGGGGGCTTGAATTTGTCACACGAAAGATAAGTTACGGTGTTGCTTCGATCAAATTAGGACTTGAAGAAAAACTCTCATTAGGAAACCTTGATGCAAAACGGGATTGGGGATTTGCAGGTGATTATGTAGAGGCTATGTGGCTAATGTTACAGCAAAAAACTCCTGACGATTATGTTATATGTTCTGGTATGACTCATAGCGTCAGGGAATTTTGTGATCTAGCATTCAGTCATTTAGACCTCAATTATGAAGAACATGTTGTTGTCGATGAGCGTTTCTTCAGACCTGCTGAAGTTGACTTGTTAGTTGGAGACTATAGCAAAGCAAAGAAAATACTTGATTGGAAACCAGTTACATCATTTGAAGATCTTGTTGCCATGATGGTTGAAGCTGACCTGGCCCTACTCCAAGGACGCCTCAAAGGTTTGGCGTGACACAATCTGACACAGTTAAAGTAGCAGTTCTTTGTGGTGGAGTTGGTGCAGCCAAATTACTTAAAGGACTCATACACATAATCGATCCTAAGTCGATAACTGCAATAGTCAATACAGGGGATGATCTCGTATTGCACGGTTTACATATAAGTCCTGACCTTGACACTGTTACTTATACCCTCGCAGATGAAATAAATCCTGATACTGGGTGGGGCTTGAGGAATGAAGGTTGGCGAGCAATGGAAATGGTTTCTATGTACGATGGAATTGATTGGTTCCGTTTGGGTGACAGAGACTTAGGCACACACCTATATAGAACTCAAAAGCTCTCGGAAGGTGCATCCTTATCAGAGGTGACAAAGGATATCGCAAAAGCTTGGGGGGTTGATGTGAATATCGTCCCTATGAGCGATGACCCTGTGAGGACTATCGTCACCACTGTCTATGGAGACGAAATAGCTTTTCAAGACTATTTCGTTCGACTATCTCATGATATTCCTGTGACCGACATCTCCTTTAACGGTTGCCAAATAGCAGAACCTAACAAAGATGTAATAGACAAAATTAATAATGCTGATGTAATTTTAATTGCTCCTTCAAATCCATTGGTAAGTATTGCTCCCATTCTTTCAATTGATGCAATTAGCAATGCTTTACAGATGCGACGTGACAATGTTGTTGCAATTTCAGGAATTGTAGACGGAAAGGCGATCAAAGGACCTGCTGAGCGTCTTTTACGTGAACTCGGTCACGAACCCTCAGCAGTGGGTGTTGCACATATCTACAAAGAAATAGCTGGAACCTTTGTGATAGACGAGCTAGATCTGAGCGAAAGTAAGAGAGTCAGACAATTAGGTATGGATTGCATGGTTTTAGATACGATGATGACTAGTGTTGAGAAAGCTACCAATCTCTGTAAATCCGTTTTAGAGGGGCTGAGAAAGTGATATGAGTAAGTTAGAGATAATTCCATTGGAGGGGATACCCGAGATATCACCTGGTGATGACATAGTTAAAATTATCGCTCACACCGGTGAAGTTCTTTCAGGAGATATTCTTGTAGTAACTCAGAAGATTATTTCCAAAGCTGAAAATCAGATGGTCGAGATAGATCCGAATAATCCATTGAGTCACAAGCCTTTGGTCGAAAATGAATCTGTGAGAGTTCTGAGACGAAGAGGAGATCTTATAATCAGCCAGACAAAACATGGTTTTGTTTGTGCAAACGCAGGGATTGACTTATCCAATGTTGAGCGAGGTCAGGCAGCTCTTCTGCCTGATGATAGTGATCGGTCGGCTAGAGGGATCCGAGATGGATTATTAGGTCGATTTGATTTAGATGTGGGAATTATCATTTCAGATACTTTTGGTAGGCCATGGAGAAGAGGGCTAACCGACGTAGCCATAGGAAGTGCCGGTGTCTTACCTATTCTTGATTTGCGGGGAAGTCCTGATGCTTTTGGCAGAGAAATGCAGGTAACCGAAGTCGCTTTAGTCGACGAGCTAGCCTCAGCAGCTGAGCTTGTAATGGGTAAGTCTGCGGGGATTCCCATTGCAATTATCAGAGGTGCTGATAAAACATGGTTTGGGAGTGGATCAGTACGAGAACAAATAGTTCGCGATCCTAAAGACGATCTTTTTAGGTAGAACTTGTTCTTATCCTTCAATCCCTAATTCTTGATTTATTCTTGTACTGGAGTCTCTTTTATTAGTTCCTCCGAAATTAAAGATGGTCTTAATCTTATATTTTTTGCATGTATCCGCTTCGGGAATGTCCTCTAGAGAATTCCGATCTCCTCCATTCCCAAATATCAAGTCTGAGCTTGGATAAGTTTCTGCTATGAGCTCCAATGTCTGACTTACTGTATGGTCACTATCAATTGAAATGATTGCTTCGTCTACGATTGATAAAGCTTTTATGATTCGAAGCCGATCTTCTTGATCCATTATTAGCTTTCCTTTTTTCATTACTTGCTGCTCATTGTTGTTCACTATCACCAAAAGGCGATCTCCTGCTATTGCAGCTTCTTCAAGGTAATCTAAATGCCCACAATGTAGTGGGCTAAAATATCCACTGACGATGACGACAACAGGGTTTGCGCCTGACCCTATTTCGTTATCAGTCAAGTTCGACCCCGAAATCTTGAGGGCCAGGAACATTAGTCGTGTTTGGCGGTTCTATACCGGGTCCGCTCCTGCCTCCAAGGACACCTTCTAGATTTCCGACTGAATTAGGTAGGGGTATTTCATAGCCGATAGGTGCTCGGGCGATAGTATAAGCTTCTCTATCGTTTAGAAACCTAACGTCTTCAAGGTCCTCTAGAAATATGTTTGTGGGGGCTCCACCTACGAAAGCATCTTCCCACCTAAGGACCTGCATGACTGCCTGCTCTCCATCGCATTGGACACCAGAATCGAAATTCGCTCCTCCGGGTAACTCCAAACCATCCTTTGATAAAGAAGCGCCCATTGCATTGAGAAAGACTCTTAGTTTCGCCTCTTTCCCAGTTACGGAAGAAGTGAAAGGATGGATATGTATGAGACCGTCCTGATGCGAATGTATTCCTTCTGGATCAAATTCACTTTGCAACGGTGTGAGGAAAGAATCAGTTACGCAATCGTAGACTCCGTATGCAGCGTGCCAGTGATCTTGGAGAGTAGGGGATGCTTCTGCATCTCTTGTTGCTCTTGCAAAGATAACTAAAGCTAGGCCTAAAACGATTACCAGAACAACTGCAGCTGGGTAACCAAGTTGACGTCTTTCAGCAGGACCACTGGCAGAGACAGCCTTTTCTGCTCTTGCAATTTTCTTTGCTGACGAAGCCTTACCCATGACCTAATACGGTAGTGGAAAGAGAACCAATTTTGGCGCAAGTTTTAAGGTTCTTTGAAAAAAATAGTTAATTTCCGTGTTAGGAAAAAACTTTTTTAACAGTTTTTCTTTAACAGCCTCTGATCTTTCCAGCCCTTTCCAAGATCTGTGCCCTCTTTTCTTCATTCGTCAGATTGGGTTGTGCCCTTACTTCCGTGGCTTCAGGCAATAACTCCAAACTTTGCATATTGAATGAGATAGGAGCAAAATCCCTTACTTGCGACTCTTTTCCTTTTAAAGTTTGCTCTGACGTATTCACTCCAGTTGTTTTTTCTACTTCAGAACCACGGAATATCTCAAGTATTGGTTCGGCTTGAGATTCGATAATTCTTTGAATAGATAGTTCATCAGCAAAATCATAAACAGTAGGTAGTTGATACTTTTTTAAATCGTTTGGTTGAAAGTTTCTGAATTGTTGGGCTACCTGTATTGCCTTTTCTGGCGTTAGTCGGTCATCTAAAGTTACGAAACCACCACCTAATACTTCCTGAATGATTTCTGTAATCTTAAGTGGGTTTCGAAAACCAGAATCGAAAGCTTGTTGCAAAGCGAGAATTAAGAAGTCCTGTTGACGAGCTTGTCTACCAAAATCTCCGGTTCCATCAACCCGAACCCACACGTTAGGTGCTGTCCCATACCAGCCGTCGAAATTCTCCACATAAGCTAGCAATTCTCGAGTACGCACCAGACCTAATGCCTGAAGGGGGGTTAGTGTTACGCAACCGGACTCTGGGATGTTAAGTTGGGCTTTCCGATCTTTCAGCGGGTATTCCAAGTAAACATCCAGTCCACCAATCGTTTCAAAGAGGCGCATGAATCCGTTGAAGTCAACCTCAACTACATGGTGAATAGGAATCCCGAGTACATCCCGAATTGTCTCCACTAAGGTCGGTTTATCGGTAAAGTAGACAATGCTATTGATCTTCTGCCAAGAGTCTCTGTAGCCAGATATCGGAACATAAAGATCTCGTGGAATGGACAAAGCTGATGCGCTGCTATTTCCTGCTGAGTCCAGCCTAAGGACAATTAATGTGTCTGTAAGCAACTGTTTAGTTGATCTGCCGGAGGCTTTTCTCAAGTAATCGCCTTCAGATAAATTTGCGATTGAGTCAGATCCTATTAGTAGAAAATTCAGAGATTCTGTGCTTGATGACGATTCAGCAGTGAGTGTTTTCCCATAGGAGATTCGAGGGATCTTACCAACTGTTTCAGAGGTGTATGCTAGCAAGATCGCTGCAATAGTTGATGAGCAAAAGACTATAAGTGTTGCGAGTAAGAAAAATCTTTGTACCCACGTGCGTCTGCGTCTTGGTCTCTGATCAATAGGCATGTCATTAAACTACCTCATCAATGACCAATTTAGTTTCGGCTAGTCAGCGAATTTTTCTCTTAAGTGAGTTACGTCACCAACTGATATTTCTTTTACCGACCCATCTTCAGACTCTATGAGCAACGCGCCTGACTTTGTAAGGCTGATTGCGATTCCTACAAATTTCTTACCTTGTGATGAAACTTCCACTAGAGATCCTAGAGTATGCGAGTTTTTCTCATATTCAGCTTTAAGATCATTGTTACTCATCGCTGGAGAAACAAGCTCTCTGAGGATGCCCTCTGCTAGGTCAATTACCTTTGGAGGTTCCTCAATTTCCGATAAGGCCGAAATACGATCTTCAGGAAAGTGATCACGGAAATTTGAAAGCGTTACGTTAATGCCTATCCCAACGACTACGACTGCATCGGACCCTTTTATTACTGTTTGAGCAAGAACCCCTGACAGCTTATGGGCTTCTCCATTATGAATGGTAACTAAGTCATTAGGCCACTTAATTTTTATCCCATGGAACCCCATTCTATGAAGAGTTTTCACTGCAGCTACAGATAACTTCATGCTATATAGACCGATTAGATCTGATGCAGTGTGATCCTTAAATAAAACTGACATCAAAAGTGAAGCTTTCTTTTCCGAAAGCCACTCTCTTTCAAGCCTCCCCCTACCTGCAGTTTGATGATCTGCTATTGCTACTGAGAGATGTTTTGGCATTTTCTTAGCGGTTTCTAGTAAGTCCTGATTTGTTGAACCTGTAGTCGATTTCCACGTAATATCCCCAAATTTCAGGTCTTTTAGCCTTTTCCTGAGAATTCGTGCTTTTGTGTTAGCAGAAATATTTTCAATGAGTTTTGGAATTGACACTTAGTTTGCCTCCAAATTCTGTAACGTTATAGCCGTGTTCACAAAGGTACTTATTGCTAACAGAGGAGAGATCGCGGTAAGGGTCATTCGGGCCTGCCGTGAGTTGGGAATACAGTCAGTCGCAGTATATTCTGAGCTCGACCGAAATGCTTTGCATACCCGACTTGCTGATGAAGCATACGCGCTTGGTGGCCAAACAGCAGCAGAGAGTTACTTAAATACAGAGAAAATACTTGAGATTATTGATAGCGCTGGAGTTGATGCTGTTCATCCCGGATATGGTTTCTTTTCCGAGAATGCTGAATTTGCAGAGGCAATAACTAAGAAAGGGGTTACTTTTATAGGTCCCCCTGTAGGTGCAATAGCAGTTATGGGAGATAAGATCAGTGCCCGCCAAGCAGCAGAAAAAGTAGGCGTTAGTGGCGTCCCAGGAACTACCGATTTTATAACATCAGTACCCGAAGTTGAGCAGTTCGCCGCAGAACATGGTTACCCTGTCGCAATTAAAGCAGCTTATGGTGGCGGCGGACGGGGTATGAAGGTAGTTAACAGCAAGGAAGAAATTCAGGGAGCTATTGACTCTTCGCAACGAGAAGCACTTGCATATTTTGGCAGAGACGAAATTTATATGGAGAGATATTTAACTAAACCGAGACACGTTGAGGTTCAAGTTCTATGCGACCAACATGGTAATGCTTTATATCTAGGGACAAGAGACTGTTCTGCACAGAGGCGTCATCAAAAACTGATTGAAGAAGCACCAGCACCTGAAATACCGGAGTCTATTTTGACAGCAATGGGAGAAGCTGCTGTTGACGTTGCAAGAGGGTGTGACTACGTGAATGCCGGGACCGTCGAATTCCTTTATGAAAATGAACAATTTTATTACCTTGAAATGAACACTCGACTTCAGGTTGAGCACCCTGTCACAGAAATGGTTACAGGAATTGACTTGGTTGAGCAACAGATTCGTGTTGCATATGGAGAAGAACTAAAGTTCAAGCAAGAGGATATTGAAATCTCGGGTCATGCTATTGAGGTTAGAATAAATGCAGAAGATCCAGCTGAGGGTCAATTTCTCCCAAGCCCAGGGAAACTAGATACTTTTAAAGCATCAGCAGGATTTGGTACGAGGTGGGATGGGGGTTACGAAGAAGGAGATGAGATAAGTCAATTCTACGATAATCTCGTCGGAAAGTTAGTTTGTTGGGGTAAAGATAGAAACACTGCAATTGCCCGAACTATAAGAGCGCTTGAAGAATTTGAGATACGCGGACTGGCAACAACAATTCCTGCTGATATTGCTATTTTGATGCATTCAGATTTTAGAAGCGTAAATCATTCGACTAAATGGGTAGAAGAGACTCTCGACCTGTCAGGTGTTCGTGGCGACCCCTTAGAAACCGCAGACTCAAGTTCTTCAGGAGAAGTTAGGGAAGCGGAGATTGAAGTTAATGGCAAGAGGTTTGAGGTTTCACTTTCTGTACCCTCCAGTACGTCTAAAGTCCGTAGAAGCGCCTCGGCCGTCGGAGCTAGTGCAGCAGGCGGCGACGGTAATATCTCAGTTCCCATGCAGGGGACCATCGTGAAAATTCAGGTAGCTGAAGGCGATAAAGTTGAGGCTGGAGATATTCTGGTTGTTCTTGAGGCAATGAAGATGGAAAATAATATTGCATCGGATGTAAATGGAATAATCGCTGAAATAACAATCGAAGAGGGCGATTCAGTTGGAGCCGGAGATATTATCATCCTTATTGACCTTGAAGATTAGGAACTTTCAGGAAATAATATAGTGCTTTCTCTGGGACGTTCGAGGCTAAAGCGAGGAGCGTAAGGCGAAAACGAAATGAAAGTAAGGCTTATGGAAAGGACTATTCGGTTTCGCTATTTGTACATAGCAGACTTTTTACTTTTGATGATTATCTTATTCGGCACATTACTAGTGCGCTTCGGATTTGATTGGCCAAAATCGTTCTCGACCTACCTATTGGGATTTCTTATCGCTTCTTCAATTCATCTTTTGATTTATTTCCTTGGAGAACTATATGAAGCGTCACCTAGAATTGGCGCCCGCTTAATCCTCCCTCGGGTAACTGCATTAACTTCTGTTGCAATATTAGTTGATGCTGCTCTTGCTCTAATAACTGGTTATTTTTTGATGCCTAGGGGTAATTTGATTGCCTTCGGAATCCTGAGTTCCCTAGGAGTCACCTTTAATAGATGGCTTTCTCAAAGAGTGCGTTCGCAACGGTTTGGAAAACCACAATTATTTCTTGCTGGGAACGACGAGGATATACGCCTTGCTGAGGAACATCTTCTAATTTGTGAACCCGAGATAGTTATCGTCGGTTCAACACAAGATTTGAGTTCTCTGGACAGAGAGGTAAGAGCAATAGGAGCGACAGACGTATTATTGGTCAGCGCAGGTGGCATTGACAACATATACCCGAACCCGCTAGCCCAGATGGAATCAGACAATATCGGGATATTTCAGCGGATTGTTCCTTCCGATACGCTTCTGGGGATTCGAAGGAGTCTTCAAATCGCCGGTATGCCTTTTATAGCTGTTAAAGCGCACTCCCTCTCGGATTCCAGAGCAACGTTCAAACGATTAATAGAGTTAAGTTATCTTCTAATTGCGTTTATTCCACTTGCATTACTTTCCGCTCTAACGGCTTCGTATGTTCGCCTTCTAGCCGGAAAGAAGATTGTTTATCGGCAAGAAAGAGTCGGCCAGTTTGGGGTCCCTTTCATGATGATAAAGTTTCGGACGATGAATGAAAATGCTGAGCAAGCTACAGGAGTTATTAAAGCTGAGCAGAAGGATAATCGCGTTATTTCAGGTCTTGGTTGGATAAGAAAGACTCGTTTGGATGAACTTCCACAATTTATAAATGTAGTTAAAGGAGATATGTCTATTGTTGGGCCTAGACCTGAACGACCGGACTTTACTACTGAGTATGAGCAGGCTATTCCTGGCTATGGCCGGCGGCATGATATTCCACCGGGGATTACAGGACTTGCGCAAGTAAATGGTAGGTACCACACTGATCCGGCCTACAAACTAGGTCATGATCTTCAGTATCTAGTTAATTGGTCACCGGTACTTGATATTCAAATCCTATTCAAGACCATCTGGATTGTAATCAGAAGAGACCTTTGATGAACGGTAAAGATGAACCAGTCGTCTCGATTATTATGCCTGTTCGTGACGCTGCGGCAACGTTAGAGGATGCCATAGACTCTATTCTCCATCAGGATTACCCTTCAATAGGCCAAATTATTCTGGCTCTTGGTCCCTCTGAGGACAACACATCTGAGGTAGCACAACTCTGTTACAGAAAGGATCGACGAATCGTGCTTATTGATAACCCCTCAGGTTTAACTGCATCAGGTCTAAATGCCGCCGCGCATATATCAAGAGGAAAGTATCTTGTGAGAGTTGATTCACACTGTATGCTTCCAGTCGCATACGTTACGACTGCGATTCAGACGATTCTGAGAACTGAAGCCGGAAACGTAGGCGGTATTCAGCGTGCAATTGGAAATAGCTCTTACCAACGAGCTGTCGCAAAGGCAATGACTTCAAGATTTGGAGTTGGAAATTCAAAATTTCATTTGGGGGGACAAGAAGGACCAACAGATACCGTCTATCTGGGAGTTTATGAACGAGAATTCTTTAACCACCTTGGTGGGTTTGACGAGTCATTGGTCAGAAATCAAGATTATGAGCTAAATATCAGAATTAGAAATGCCGGAAAAGTAATTTGGTTTGATCCTGCATTAGTTGTCAATTATCTACCTCGATCTTCTCAATTTAAACTGGGGCGCCAATATTTTCAGTACGGGACATGGAAAAGAAGGGTTCTTCTAAAGAATCCTAGGTCCACTAGGTTCCGTCAAATAGTTCCACAACTTACTCTCATAGGGTTAATCGGTAGTTTCGTGGCTTCATTCTTGGTTAATTATTGGTTTTCAGCGGTTTGGGCAGTTTATATTCTGGCGATAATAGCCGCATCATTTAAATGCAGAGATTTATCTATCCGAGAAAGGGTTTTACTCACCATCGTCTATCCCACAATGCACATGTCTTGGGCATTGGGGTTTGTTTTAGGTAGATAGGTTAGACAAACTTGTTAAGCAACGGAATCATTACCTTATTTTGACAATGGGGCTGGTTGACAGAGCCCATCCAGTTCTACGACTTCAATCTTATCTCTGTTTTCCCATGTGATCTTGATGTCAGGGTCTCGCCTCAGTTTGAATTCTCTAAAACTCACTTCGGTTGCATCAAAGGTGAGTAATCTGCCTATTAGTGTGTCACCCAGGTCCAATATTAGTTTCACAGCTTCTAGAGCCTGTAGACAACCAATGATTCCTGGTAAAACTCCTAGAACACCCGCTTCTGCACAACTAGGCGCAAGTTCAGCTGGGGGGGGTTCGGGTACCATATCTCGGTAGGTAGGCCCCTTCTTTGGATCAAATACTGTAACTTGGCCTTCAAACCTGAAGATTGAGCCATGAACAACTGGAATTCCATGCTTTACCGACGCATCATTCAGCATGTATCTTACAGGAAAGTTATCCGCGCCATCTACGACAAGGTCATACTGCTTGATAATCTCTTCTATATTTGAAGAGTCAAGCCTGACATTATGAGTTCTGACTTCTACATCAGGATTCAACTCAGTAATTGTCTGCCTCGCTGAATCTACTTTTGCTTGACCGATTCTTTGGTGGTTATGCAAGATCTGCCTTTGAAGGTTTGATTCGTCTACGACATCCATATCCACTATTCCTAAAGTCCCGACTCCTGCAGCTGCAAGATACAATGCTGCCGGGGAGCCCAGCCCACCAGCACCAAGGCAGAGTACCTTTGAGTTGAGTAATTTTAGTTGCCCTGCTTCACCAACTTCAGGAAGAAGCAGGTGCCTTTGATACCTATTTCTCATATTGCTAGTTAGAACTGGAGGAATTTCCCACTGTCGGCTTTCATCTTTCCAACGGTTAAATCCACCGTCCATAGAAACAACGTTGACATAATCCAGCTCACTGAGGGTTTTAGCAGCAAAAGCCGATCTAGCACCGCCTGCACACATTGCTATGACTTTTGTTTCCTTGTCAGGAAATCTGCTCTCAATTGAGGCTTCTAAATTACCTCGAGGTATATGTACTGAGCCATTTATGGCACCTTGTTCGTATTCATCGGGTTCGCGGACGTCAAGGAGAACCCAGCCTTCCAAGAGGAGGCGCTCTGCTTCAACAGTTGAGACTTCCTTTATTTCAGATTTTGTTTGTTTCAACAATTCTCGGAAATTAGCCATGTTCTATTTTAATTTCAAGTTCTTGAATTCCAACTATGTACTGGTCGTTTGGCAAATTTCACCAAGAGTGGAACTTATATCAGCCCTTATTAAATAAGTAGCCAGCGAATCATATTCGGTTGGTTCCCCGTTGAGGATCAGAATAGGCTTAGCAAGGCTATGTGCCATTGGGACAACCCTATTTATCGGTCCAACCGTTAGAGATGTCCCAATCGCCATTAAAAGGTCACATTCATGTATAGATTCTTCGGATCTCAGTAGGTCTTCGGTAATAAGAGATTGACCAAAAGAAATAGTTGCTGACTTAAGCAACCCACCACATATCTTACAATGAGGATCTTCCTCACCGTCTCTGACTCTTTCTAGAGCTTCTTCCATAGGTGCTAGATAATCACATTCCAGGCAGGCCACATTTCGAGTATTCCCATGTATTTCGACTATCCGCTTCTCAGGAGTTCCTGCTAGTTGGTGTAAACCATCGACGTTTTGAGTTATGAGTAGATGCAACCTATCTCCTATCTTAGCTAGAGCCTTATGACCATCATTGGGTAATACATTCGGCCAAAGGTCACCAGACGCCCTGAGCGCCCAGTTTTTCTTTCTGATCTCTGACGACGTTGTATAGTAGCGAATGTTTGAGGCTTTCTCTGCTTCTGGATTTTTTGTCCAGACTCCATTAGGTCCTCTGAAGTCAGGTATACCTGAGTCTGTGCTTATTCCCGCACCCGTAATTATCACAATCTTAGATGCTTGAGAAACTGCTAGTTTTGCGCTTTCTAGAAGTTTTTTTGATGATTTGCTCTTATCCACACTATGAATGCTAGCGTGCCGGCTACAGTTCACAGAATCAATGGTTAACAGATGAAAGAAACGAAAGATTGTACTCAATTCTATTCTTCATAGCTTGCCAATTGCTTGCTATTGGAGGCGCTACAAAATTAACTAGCCCGCATTTAAGCAGTAAGGCTTGGGAAAAGTTACGTTTTCCTTCTTCGACGAGACTTGTTCAAATAATTGGCTTATGCGAATTCTCATCCGGTCTTCTAGCAATAGTCTTCGCTGGAAAAATTTTTCCGTTGGTGATAGCGACTTGGTTTTTCATCTTCTCTATTGTGACTTGGCACATCATCAGATTGCCTGAACCAATGCCGTGTGGTTGCCTCGGAAAAACTGAGACTCCGACCTCGCTAAGCCATTTGCTTATGAACGTTGCTCTTACGATTACTTGCCTAGCTTCAGTAGGTGTTGAATCTCTCCCAGACCAAGTGAGTTCTCGCGGCTGGACAGGCTTAATTTACTTGCTTGGAACTGTTACAGGGTCAATAGTCGTATACGCCGTCTTATCATATAACTTGACTCTTTCGGTGAGGTTTAGAAGTTCTCGATAAGGTCAACGAGCAAGCGAACACCAAACCCCGTTCCCCCTTTGGGATGCTCTCCCCAAGGAGCATCTGCGAACGCTGGGCCTGCAATGTCAAGATGGGCCCATGGAACTTCTTCAGATACAAATTCTTTTAAGAAAAGACCTGCAGTTAATGCCCCAGCCCAATTACTTCCAATGTTTTTTACATCCGCTATATTTGAGTCAAGTTGCGATCGATACTCATCAGGCAGTGGCAAATGCCATACCCTTTCTCCGGTTTGCTTTCCAGCTTGCTTAAGTGATTCAATAAGCGTTTCGTCCGTGCCCATCAAACCAGCGTATTGACTTCCCAAAGCCACCATGCATGCCCCGGTTAACGTGGCAAGGTCAATTATTGCATCTGCTTTCATATCAGAAGCTACCGATAGCGCATCTGCAAGTATGAGCCGACCTTCCGCATCAGTGTTGAGGACTTCAACTGTTTTTCCATTCTTTATGCGGAGCACATCGCCTGGCCGAGTAGCGTCTCCGCCTAGCATATTATCTGTTAAAGGAATTAGGCCTGTCACCTTAACATTTGGGGCTATCTGGGCTGTAGCTAGCATTGATCCAAGAACTGCGGCAGCACCACCCATATCGCATTTCATAGTTGACATCCCCACAGCAGTTTTAATAGATAATCCCCCAGCATCAAAAGTAACTCCCTTGCCAACTAGCACGATATGTTTAGTTGAGCTTTTTTGGGGTTTGTAAGTAAGTTGAACGAATCTCGGTTGTTGTGTAGACCCTCGGTTTACCCCTAGGATGCCCCCCATCTTTGCTTTTTTAATTGCTAACCCATCAAGTACCTTTACGCTCATACCATTCTCTTTAGCCAATACGGAAGCTTTCCTCGCAAAGACCACAGGTGTTAAATCTCCACCTGGCAGGTTAACGAAATCTCTAGCAGTGTTCACTCCGAAAGAAATTGATTCTGCTCTGCTGATTGCTTTCTTTAGATTAGCTCCTGACCCAAGGATATTGATGGTTCGTTTTACCGGTTTTTCAGGTTTTGATTTAAGGAGATTAAATTCATATTCCCCAAGGAATGCGCCTTCCAAAAATGCCTGAACAGCTTGTCCTTTCTGTTCATTTGCATATGAGCAGCTTCCAATATCTACTGTAATAGATTTAAAGTTTTTAATTCCTCTAAGAAGTTTCACTCCTGCCTGTCTGAGTTTTTCTGCTGAAACAAATGACTCTTCTCCTATCCCGATGAGGACTAGTGAATAGTTATTGTGTTGTGCAAATAGTATTTGCCCCTCTTCTCCTTTGAAGTCGTGAGATTCCAGGTAATTAGCTTCAAATTCGGATGGTGGTCTATCGAGTTCTTCTTTAGTAATGATGTATGCAAGAAGGTCTGTTCTTGCTGGTTTTTTGGCAGATAGCTTTGCTTCTATTGGCATTCTATTCCTCTTTTTCTCTTGCTGTTAAAGTTATCTTCTCTTGAGTTCTGGCAATTATCCACATAAGGTCGGATAGTCGATTTAGATAAGGGACCACGTATGAGTCTTCTAGTTCAATTTTGAGCACTGCTCTTTCCGCCCTTCGTACAACTGTTCTTGCAAGGTCGAAGTAAGATGCTGAAGTGTTCTGGCCTGGAACAATAAACTCTTTTGGCATTTCAAACTTATCTGAATAATTATCGATTGCGATCTCAAGTTTCGTGACCATCTCTTGAGTTGTGAGGCTAGTTTCGGGCTCTAGCTTTTCTCTGTTTTCTGGCAGTGTTGCAAGTTCGGCCATTAGAACCCATAAGTCTCTTAAGATATCGATTAGGAGTTTATCTAATGATGAATTTTCAGAAATATGAGCTCTTGCGAGACCGATTGCTGCCTGTGCTTCGTCAACTTCTCCGTAAGCTGTAGGGAGGAGCGAGTCTTTTTTGACTCGCCCACCGTAGAAAAGACCCGTAGTACCGTCATCGCCTTTTCTTGTGTAGATTTTCATATGTTTGACGATAGCGGTTTCTTAAGCATTGATGCGCTTTGGGGTCTTCTCTGTTTCAACTTATTTTGCTTTTTTGAAAAATATTTGAAATTCCATTAGAGCATTATCCTCAACTGATAGCACGACGGCGGATCGTGGTTTTTCTATGTCATAGTCTTTCAACAATATTGGGCCGAGTTCTCCATAGATGAGGATTGTATTCCCGTTGAATGAAGCATTGATGGTTATTATCTCTTCTCTACTTACACCGTGAATAGTTAAGGTCCCAGTGACATCAGTTTCAAAGCCGTCAAGACTCTCCGTCTGATTACTGAAGCTTATTGGCTCTGTGATACTGAATGTTGCCGTGGGGAATTTGGATGTTTCAATTGCTTGGTTTTTTAAGGCGTTGTCTCTTGCCGTGTTGTCGGTCATCAAACTTGCCATGTTTACAGTTATTAGTGGTTCTGCGTCCGGAGTCGTAATAGTTTCATCAATGATTACTAGAGAACCCTTTACATCTGGTGTCCTTCCGACAACTGTTTTTCCCCCTACTCCTACAAGTTCTTCCTTGATGCGGAAGCCAGCAAAGGATGTTCCGCAAACTTTAGTTAGGCAAGTTTCATCAAAAGTTCCACAATCGTTGGCAACTACCCATGTCCCGTTGACATCTTCTGTTCCTTCATCTGAGCAATTGCTGAGAGTCTGGTTTCTTGCGTCGATTGCTTCGTCGCTAGTGACAGTTGCAGGAGAGGTGTCCCTTATGATGAAGAACCATGCAAGGAATGCGATAAGTATCAAAAGCAGTATGGAGACGGCACCTATTACTTTGAATTTGGTCTTTTTGTTTTTGAGTTGATTCTTTTCTTCCATTTTGCTTCTGTCTATCGTTTATTAAATTTTATATAAGAATTCTCTTGAAGGAGAACTCATGCATCTAATAGGATGCGTGCAACTAAGTCCATCCCAAATGCAGTCAGGATTGCGAGATACATAAGGCCGGTGGCTGCCATAACTGCCGAATACTCCTTTTCTTTTAATGCCATTTTTGTGACTATTACTAGACCTATTGTCGCAACGACGCAGGCGACCCAGAACCAACCGAGCAAGCCATTGTAGTTATCGTCTATCGTGCCGTTAAGAACTGATAGCATCCCAGTCGGCAAGCATAGGAGAATCAGTTCTGGCAACCAGAGAATGCCTGTCCAATTTACCAAAGTAAAAATCGGTTCACGAGATAATCCAGGTTGCACCAAGTACCAATGGCCTAAAAGCATAGAGTTCGAGACGGCGCCCAGAAATGCGGCTCCTATTAAAGTTCTCGAAATGGATAACCATGTTGGACCACCAGCATCAATAGCACCGGCTATGAGTCCGATAGCGCCCATACAGGGGGCTATCAAATCTAAGTTGGGTGGAAATTCTTTTTGGTACTCAGCATGATCAGTTCTGTCTTGAATATTATTACCAAGCATCGCTGCTACACGGCTGGTACGTGATTCTTTCAATTGTCGCTGACCCTGGGCGCCCGCTTTTCTTCTAAAGATAGAAACTACAAGTGCAACGTTTGTTGAGACCAGTAGCCCAATTGAGGAAATTTCTCTTACCCAAATTGTTTCTCCCACGAAGGCAACAGCCAAGCCTATGCCAGCTATTGCCATGTAGGTGATACGCGTTGTCCATCCATATCCAAGCCCTATTAATCTCGTTTTCCCTGAAACCCAAAGAAACAGCAGGCCACCGGTTGCCCATTGGAGAAGAAAAGTTGAAGCTTGGAAATCAATCATTTTCTTTTAGAACGTAGCTAGATCGTGATTGGTAGTGTTAAGAGAGCGCGGTCCTTTGTTGGTAACAGCAACTATATCCTCTAACCTAATTCCCCATTTCTCTGGAATATAGATACCAGGTTCAATACTGAAGACGTTTCCTGATTTCAGCGGCTCTGTGTTTCCTTCAACTATGTAGGGCTCTTCATGGGCCTCTACTCCGATACCGTGACCTGTCCTGTGTACAAAATATTCGCCGTAACCAGCTTTTGTAATTATTCCTCTTCCTATTCTATCTACCTGCTGGGCTGATGTACCTTCGATGCAGGCCTGAACTTGTTCATACTGGGCTTCCTGAAGCACTGCATACATTTCTACAAATTCTTGGGGTGGAGTTCCTGTCCATACACATCGTGTAATGTCGGAGCAATAACCAACTCCGTCGTCTCCGTACATTGTTCCACCGAAGTCGCATAGGACAATTTCGGAATCTCTGATTATTCTAGAGCCAGCTTCGTGATGGGGGCTGGCAGCATTTTCTCCTGCAGCTACTATCGCAAAATTAACTTTCTCGTGACCCTCTTCAATTATTTGACGCCCAAGTTCCTCAGAAACTTCCTTCTCAGTTCTGCCTACTAGATCAATGTTCCCTGTCTGCAGTCGGTGGGCAATTTTATCTACTGCAGATGAAGCTTGTTGAAGTCTGTCTAGTTCATCCAAGCTTTTGATTGCTCGCAATTGACTTGTAAGAAAGCTAGCTCTGAATAAACCAGTGTTTGGCATTCTCTTGTGTAGATCGATTGTGAATCTGCTCCAAGTCGTATCACCTATCGCAACGGATTTACAGCCTTTTAGATAAGAAGCCACGATCTCTATTGGGTCGTCTGTTTCGCCCCAATCATGAATACTAAACAGAGACGAGCGTTCCGTAACTCTTGCTTTTTCTAGTTCAGGGATTATTAAGGTAGGTGTGCCGGTAGTTGTTATAACTAGCATTGTTAAACGTTCTAGTGGCATGGCTTCATAGCCGATAAAATAAGGGAGGTCTGCTCCTACAGATAGGAGCATCGCTTCAATATTGCTATCGTGCAGCAGGTTTTGCGCTCTGTTAATTCGTTCAGCAAACATTCTTTTGTTTAAATCTTCCAGAAAAGTGATTCATTTAACTGCTACTTCCACTTGTTACGGATACAACTTTTGACATTGCTGTCGTTTCAGCGTCTTTGGCATGGTAGCTACTCCTAGTAAGGGGGCTAGATTCGATATGAGGGATTCCTTGAGCTTCCCCAAACATTTTGAGCTCTCTGAATTCTTTAGGTGTCCACCATCTTTGCACTGGTAGATGGTTCATAGTGGGACGAAGGTACTGACCGATTGTCACGATGTCAACACCAATTTCTTTAAGGTCTTTGAGAGTGTCGTGCATTTCCTCTTCACTTTCTCCAAGCCCCACCATTATTGATGACTTGACAACCATTCCTGCTCTTTTCGCATGCGCAAGAACAGCCAAACTGCGAGCGTAACTAGCTGAAGGGCGAACCTGACGTTGTAGCCGTGGAATAGTTTCAATATTGTGATTAAGGACATCAGGTTTAGCAGAAAATATTTTTTGTAGGTCATCAGGATTCCCTTTGAGGTCAGATATCAGTACTTCTACTTTTGTCCCAGGATTGGCAGATCTGACTTCATTGATTATTTCTATGATGTGACTAGCGCCTCCATCTGTTAAGTCATCACGGGCAACCATCGTGATAACCGCATATTCGAGTCCCATTTGTTTCACTGCTGTTGCTATACGTTTGGGCTCTCCGGCATCTATCTTCTCTGGCTTTCGAGTATCCACCAGACAGAACCCGCATGCCCGTGTGCAACGTTCGCCTAATGCCATAAATGTTGCTGTACCCTGGCCCCAGCATTCAAAAATGTTAGGGCAACCCGCCTCCTCACAAACCGTTGTTAATTCAAGGGTTCTCATTGATTTTTTCAACTCACGATATTTTGGGCCCATATCAGCTTTGACACGTATCCAATCCGGTTTTCGTTCAATTGCAACTTCAGCGCGTTTCTCTCTCGCACTCTTTCTCCCGATAGTCACAGTGCGCTTGTTAGGGTCAAGCTCTTCGATGTTTTGATTAACTTTTGGTATGCCCCCAGGCCCCTTTCCTCTTGAAAATGGGCTTAGCTCGTTTTGTGAGGTTCTCCATGACACATCCATCCGTCTTGACTGACCACTTCCCCACCTCTCAGTAGCTAACTCAGAGACGGTATTCACAACTTCCAACATTGAGATTTCTAGCCCTTCCTCAGACAACGATGTAACGCTCTTGTCTTTAATTCCACATGGAACAATTGCATCGAAATAGGACATGTCCGGTTTAACATTTAGGGCAAATCCGTGCATGGTCCTTCCTCTAGTTAGCCGGACGCCGACAGCTGCAATTTTCCTAGCATCTCTTTTATTAGGGTCAACCCAAACTCCCGGGTATTTCTGGAGCCGTCCGCAGTTGGGGAGACCTAACTGACCAAGAGCGCTAATTATGAGGTCCTCCACAGAGCGAACATATTCGACAGTATCTGCCATTCCTCCGCCTCTCTTCCCTGGCAGGCTGAGGATTGGATACCCAACAAGTTGGCCTGGCCCATGGTATGTAACGTCTCCACCGCGATTTGTTTTAACTAATTCAGCTCCCATGGTCGAGGGATCAACAAGAATATTTCCCTTTTCTCCTCTGACACCCAAGGTAAAAACATGTTGGTGTTCAAGAAGCAAAAGATTATTCTCTGACCCTTCCTCGAAGAGAGCATTCTGGAGTGCCAGTGCGTCGGTGTATGATACTTTTCCGAGCCACCTTATATTCAATGGGTTAAGTACTGTTTTGTTCATCCCTATCTTCGATGTTGGGTCTTATAGTTAGTTTAATAAGAAAGTTTGCGGTACTAATAGTTTTCTAGCTAACCGTGAAGAGAACGGCCAGTTAGCGCTAGAACAGTCTCCCCAAATAGCTCAGTCATAGTTGGGTGAGGCTGTATGAATTCAGCGACTTCGTCAACGGTGGCCTCCCAATTGATTGCTAAATACCCTTGGCCAAGCTGTTCTGTTACCCAAGGCCCAACCATGTGCACCCCAAGAATCTGACCTGGTGACCCGTCTGTGGTTCTCTCCGCAATTACTTTCACTAAACCGTCTGTCTCCCCAATAATCATTGCTCTACCGTTGCCACTGAAACGATGCTTAGATACAAGTATGTCGTACCCCAATTCTTTAGCTTTCTCTTCGCTTAGACCTGCAAAGGCCACTTCGGGGTGACAGTAAATGGCCCAAGGGACTTTATCGTGATCTATAGGTGAAACTATTTCTCCACAGATGTCCTTTACCACCATGATTGCTTCTGCAAATGCCACATGTGCTAATTGGGGCGAGTTGACCAAATCACCGACAGCGTAGATCCCACTCTGCTTAGTTCTGCAGAAATCATCGACGGGGATATAGCCAGCTTGATCTGTAGCTAGGTTGGCATTGGAGAGTTGAAGCAGGTCCGCAAACGGACGACGCCCAACAGAGATAACTACTTTCTCAACATCGATTAGACCGGAATCAGTTTCGATCGTGACGCCTGTGTCGCTTTTAGAGTGCCCTAAAACTTTTGTGCCTGTTAACACTTTTATTTTCCGCTTTTTGAACGCCCTATGAATTGTTTTAGATAGATCTGGATCACAGCCATTCAAAATTTCTGGCAAAGATTCTATTAATGTTACTTCAGAACCAAAGTCATTTAGGGTTGACGCGAACTCGGCACCGATTGCACCTGCCCCTATGATTGCAACCGACTGAGGGACTTCTTTGATTGACAGCAACTCATCGGATGTCATTATCGCTTTCCCGTCTATTTCAAAACCAGGAATTGTTCGAGGTTTTGAGCCACTGGCTAGCACGATGTTTTGGCCTGAAATATATGCCTCAGAGCCATCAGGTCCGACAATCTTAACGTCGGTCTCGGATGCAAGGCTACCCGTTCCATGAAATGTAGTTACTTGGCGGTTCTTGAGAAGTCCCTCTACCCCAGCGGTTAGCTGATCGATAACTGCCTGCTTGCGTTCCATAGTTTTTGCTAAATTGAGTTGAGGTTCCCCAGTCTGCACCCCAAACTCTTCTGCGTGCCTGACCGTTCTGAGGACAGAGGCTGTTTCGAGAAGTTCTTTTGCGGGGATGCAACCTACATGTAAACACGTTCCTCCAACCCTTGACTTTTCAATAAGAGCTACTTCCAAACCAGCAGCTGATGCGTACAGCGCAGCCCCATAGCCTCCTGGCCCTCCGCCTATAACTATCACGTCGAATTGTGTCTTCTCTTGGCTCATATTAACTCTTTAGTTGTTTCATGATTCACGTGTTGTAGATTCCTTTTGCTTTATTTCACGAAGCAACAAGTACTTGGACCGTGAATGCCAAGAGTATCCCAAGCCCGCAAATGAGCGAAACTGTTATCAGCATTCTTGTACTCATATGAAAAATTCTAGTGCGAATAATCCTGTTAAAAGAAGTAATAGCGGGATTTACGGGTGTTTCTTTAGTTGATGTGTGGTTGAAGCAAGATGCTTATTAGCTTGGTAAATTGGTCGCATATGACTGTCGCTAAGCAGATCCTTATAACAATGAGACCTCATCAATGGGTAAAGAATGTATTTGTCTTTTCGGCACCTATAGCAGCTGAGAGTATCTTCAATTTTGATGTACTTAGGGACTCTTTTATAGTTTTTCTTATTTTTACTTGCGCTTCAGCTTCAGTCTATTTAGTCAATGACTTATTTGATAGAGAAAGTGACAGTTTGCACCCTATGAAATCTTCTCGCCCATTAGCGTCAGGAGACCTTTCAGCACAAACTGGTTTCAGCATCGGTATTCTGACAGCGAGCACCGCCTTGACAGTTGCTTTCGTATACGGTTTCCAAATTGGGCTCATATTATTGGTGTATCTCATTATAAATTTCCTGTATTCATCCTTCTTCAAGAGGATTGCCTATATGGAGCTTGTATTAGTGGGTTCGGGTTTTTCATTGAGAGCTGTTGTAGGGGGGCTATCAACTGAAACAGAGTTAACTTTTACTTTTGTTTTTGTTATATCTGCTTTCGCACTTTTTTTAGTTAGCTGCAAACGTTATTCAGAGCTTGTTTCTTATCCAACTTCTATGCATCGTTACTCTCTCACAAAATACTCAGAACGCTCTCTTACTTTGGTAATGGTTATGTTTTCTTCGTCTGGCATTATTGGGTACATAATTTGGGTGTTAAAGAGCGACAATAGTTTCTTATTATTAATGATCGTGTCTTGTGTTGCTTTGCTTTTAGGAACCGTCCGTGTTTATTTTTTAGCTGTGAAGGGAAGAAGCGAAGACCCATCAATGCTAATAGTAACCGATCCATTTTTAACCCTGTTTACTATATTTTGGTTAGCTAGTTTTTTTGGGGCAGTCTATGTTTAATGAACATATCCGGAGTTGGGGCAATAACTTCAGTTGCTCTGCTAACGAGTATTCGTGTTCTAGTGTTTCTCTAGCTGCCGAAATAGTGAGAAGTTGCACTTCACATGGCATAATCCCCCGTGGAGCTGGACGTAGCTACGGGGACCAGTCCTTAAATACAGGAGGCTCGTTACTCTCGTTGCAAAGAGAAGAGGACTCGAATGGCTATGTGGTAACAGATTCAGGCCTAGTTACAGTCAATGGTGAAAGTTCTATAGGGGACCTACTAAGTGCAGTTATCCCCCAAGGCTGGCTTCTCCCTGTCGTTCCTGGATCGGAGAGTATTACGATAGGTGGAGCGTTGGCAGCAGATGCCCATGGGAAGAATCATTTCCATCGATCATCATTAGCTTCTTGGTGTAAGGAAATGAATGTAATGATTGCTGATGGATCAATTATCCATTGCAGTACAGAAACTGAGCGTGATCTTTTCTGGGCTACGGTTGGGGGATTGGGGCTTACCGGCTTGATAATAAGTGCAACATTGCAACTTCAGAAAATTACAGGATCAAGCCTTGAGGTTAACACAAAGAGTTTTTCAAGATTTAGCTGCTTATTTGAAGGGCTAAAGATAGCTAGTAAAAGTAACGAATATGCAGTTGCATGGCTTGACCTTCTCTCCGAAAGACACCCGGGTCGAGGAATAGTCAAATCTGCTCATCTCGACAAGAATAGAAATCTTGAACGAGGTCGTGTAGAGACTAAATCTATTAATTTCCCATTGTCTCCAAGCGTCAATTTCATCACTCGCCCAATGTGTAGTATCCACAACAGTCTCAAGTATGGTTCTTCTCTGATAACACGGGGAACTGCGATTACGCCTATTTCTGATTTTCTTTTTCCGCTTGATAAAGTAAGCAACTGGAAAAATTTATATGGCAGAGCAGGCCTTATGCAGTGGCAATTCGTTGTTCCTGATGAGGAAGTTTTGCTCTTAGAAAACATAATCAAAGACATTGGGAACACCGACTTACTTCCATCTCTTGCTGTGCTAAAACGTTGCGGTAAAGAAAGTGGAAGCTACTTGTCCTTCTGCCGTCCCGGCTGGACGCTCGCAATTGATTTTCCGGCCAACGCTAAAGCACGAGATCTATTAGTCGGATTCGATAAAAGTATCGCAGAGGTAGGTGGCCGAGTCTATCTAGCAAAAGACTCATGTTTAGACGCGGACTTAATACATAAGATGTATCCAAAACTAAATAAATGGAAAGAAATCCGCAGATACTTTGATCCAAAAAATGTCTGGCAAAGTGATTTTTCTCGTAGGCTCAATTTGATTTGAAAGTTCTAATCTATGGGCGGAAGCTCGCCAAAGTCCAAATCTATGCCTTTCTCTGGAACATATTCGTCAGCTACTTCAGCAATCTCAACTGAGGTTTTATCGGGTTCTATAATTTCTCCCATTGCGAGCATGGCTACCCCTAATATTACTGCGCCTGATCCCTTTGGTCGACTGTCAATAGAATCATCTCCAACAGATTTCCCAATTTCGCTTTCAGCCATAATCAAAGTCTGCCATGGCTCTATTGAAATGACTACCGCAGTATAAGATAAATAACTCGCAAAACGCCTCCTTCGTTATGCGGGGGCCCATCTTGTTCAATAGAATGAAATTAAGTGCGTACTTGAAATATTCCCAGGAGAATTTATGCTAATAGCCGTAACTGGAGCGTCTGGCTTCATTGGATCTGCCCTAACAGAATCACTCAAAGATGAAGGGCACGATGTCCTATCCGTAGGCCGAAGCAGTGGAGATATCATATGGAATCCAGCTATTGGAGAAATTGATGCTGAGAAACTAGAAGGGGTTGAAGCTGTGGTTCACCTCGCAGGCGAGAATATCGCTTCCCGAAGATGGACTGAGAAACAAAAGAAGCGAATCCTTGACAGTCGAGTTGAAGGAACTAAGTTGCTGTCGAGGACGCTAGCTAACCTTTCGAAACCACCATCAGTCCTTCTAAGTGGCTCTGCTATTGGCATATATGGAAGTCGCGATGACGAAGAGCTAACCGAAGACTCAACAAAAGGATCTGGCTTTCTTTCAGACGTTGTTGATAAATGGGAGAAGTCAACATCCGAAGCTTCAGAAGCAGGAATTCTTGTGACTCATCTTCGGACTGGGCTAGTACAATCGCCTAACGATGGGATGATGAAGAAGACCCTTCCCCTTTTCAAATTGGGTTTGGGTGGAAAGTTAGGGTCTGGCTCTCAGTATTGGAGTTGGATTTCACTTGAAGATGAAATCAGATTGATAACGTGGCTTTTGACTGCCGGGCTTGCAGGACCTGTAAATCTTACTGCCCCAATTCCTGTTACTAATTTAGAATTTACTAAGTCATTAGGACGCGCAGTTAATCGCCCTACTTTCTTCCCAGTTCCTATGCTTGGACCGAAATTGCTCCTTGGTCGTGAATTAGCATCGGAGCTGATAGAGAACAGTGCAAGAGTTATTCCACAGCGTGCTATTGAGAATGGCTTTGAATTCAAGCATGTTGACCTAGATACTTCATTACCTGAAATTTTGGGCAATTAAAAGTGGTTAAGAAAAACTATCTTGAAAAGAGTGTTTCCGCTTCAATCATTGCCCCCTACTCTCGTCAGCAAATCTTTCGCGTGATTTCAGACCCACAACTCCATTCATCTTTTGATGGATCTGGAACCGTTCAAGGACTTGCTACTGGAAGCAAGCTGATGGGAGTTGGAGACTCGTTTAAAGCAAAAATGAGAATGTGGGGAATTAGATATAGCGTCAAAAGTACCGTAGTTGAGTTTGATCAGGATCGTTTAATTGCCTGGGCGCATCTTGGAAAGCATCGATGGCGTTATGAACTTGAAGACATGCCTGATGGAACACAGATAACAGAGACATTTGATTGGTCCTACTCCGTCTTCCCCAGAGTTATTGAATTAGCGGGATATCCTGAATCTCATCCTGAGAATATGGAGAAGACATTAGTGAGTCTTGTTAAATTCTTAGCGGATAATGATTAATAGGAAGATAGCAGTTTTTGATTTTGATGGGACTATCACTAGGAGAGATACGTTATTGCCCTTTATTGCTTCGTATGGTTACAGGAATATTTTCCGTGCTGTACTCATAACTTTGTTCCAGAAGAAAAGTAAGAGTTTTAGAGACACTATGAAAGGAAATCTAATCAGAACTGCATTTAAGGGATGCACAGTTGAAAAGTTTCTAATTGATGGAACCAAATATGCTGAGCAATTAAAAAGCAGGTTCCGACCAGATACTTTAAAGCTAATCAACGACCACAAGGAAAAAGGTCATGAGCTAGTTATGGTGACAGCATCATTGGCTACTTACACTTGCCCTGTCGGCGCTTCACTAGGGTTTGATCATGTTATCGCTGTTGAATTGGAAGATATGAATGGATCTCTTACAGGAGAAATGAAGGGGGCGAACGTTCGCGGGATTGAAAAGGCTCGTTTGCTTAAAGAATGGCTAGGTGGCGAGACTGCAGAAATTTGGGGGTACGGTAACTCTAGAGGTGATAAGGAAATGCTTACTATGGCTGATCACCAAGTCTGGGTATAGCTAATCACTTTATAGCTACCGGATTCACTGGAGACCCGATTCCCCCAACGAAGGGTTGAGGGCTTGCTTCTAAGAGAAAATCCCATTGCCCGTCAGTTTGACAATCGGCGGCTAAATCCTCAAGATCCCAATTCTGACCTTGAGTCAAACCCATCATGACTAAATTTATACAATGAATTGGCAAAATAGCCCCTGGAACGCTTGGATCCCATGGCATTACCTCAAAGGTTATTGTATCTGTCGCTACGGCTGCGATTTCACGGTCGAAGAAGAATTCAACTGCTCCTAGCCCGACTCCAGGGAATCCGGGCATCGGAGAACCTTCCATAGCTGTCCCGCTTCCGTAGCTGATTACATCACCTCGCTTTGCCTTTGCCATCATTCCCGTTCGAAGAAGCAAAACATCACCGCTCCTAACTTCTACACCTTGAATTTTCTCAGCATTTAGGCAATCTTCATAACTGATTGCGTGCCCTCCTGGGAGTTCGTCGACCTCATACAAAGAAGCGATGTCAAGCAGCACTCCCCTACTTGTAAGGGACGAAATCTTCTCGATTCCACAAACGGAGGCCCCATCATATGTAATTGTTGAGGCATCTCGGTTTCCGTAGATTTTCCCATTCCAACTTGCGTGGCATAACCCATCCCAATGCGTTCCAGCTTGAAGCCCCATAGTAACGACGTCATCGGAAGTACAGAATTGAGTGGGATCTCCGATTACAGGTGTATTTAGCTGAATCATAGTTCTGAGCGGATTAATCCTTCCGGGCATCGAACCGAGCTGCAGCCCGCCTTGTTGCTGCAGTGGGAACGCCAGTGATAGCCTCTTTCCGCTTTTCACACATTTCATGGCGTCTTTCACTACTTGGTCAGTAATGAAGTTTATTGTTCCAACTTCATCGTCATCTCCCCATCGACCCCAGTTTTTTACTTTTTCACCTAAGTCAATTATTTCCTGTGGATACGTCATTAATGAACCTCCCCTGACTGACAAAGATAGGCTAGTACGCTATCTGGCGATGTGTCTAAGGGGATTTTATGTCATTTGGGACTTGAGACCCTTTTCTAGCTGATTGAAGATAGCCAGCCTCTACAGCTAATTGATCAGCCAGTTCATTCCAGTGATTGCCTGCGTGGGCTTTGACCCAAGTGAAAGTTACATCGCGCTGCAAAACTTCCTCAATGAATGGTTCCCACAGGTCTCTATTTGCCACTGGTTTTCGTTGACTGTTCCTCCAGTTTCGCTTCAACCATCCTTTCCACCATTCGTCTCTGAAACAGTGCACAACATAGGTAGAATCGCTGACTATCTCCAGAGCGCCTGAGTTGTTAGAAACTGCTTCCATAGCGGCCTCAACTTCCATCCGCTGGTTAGTGGTATGGGCCGCAAAGCCAGAAGCGAATTGACCAGATGTACTTATCCACGCCCAACCTCCAGGCCCTGGATTTCCGCTACATGCACCATCAGTATAAATTTTATGTCTTTCAGTCATATCTATTTATCTTTGCCTACTGAGTAATCAGGTTCTGGGTTTTTAATTTTGGATCGGTTTGTTCGATCTAACCATCCAATCAAGACCGCTGTTGTTCTTGGGTCAAATCTGAGTCGATGCGTAGCACCATCAATTATTCTAAGGTCTGCTTCCCCATGAGCATCAGCAATTACTCGTGCGTCGAAAGATGGGACGACTCTGTCATCGGATCCATGGACAAGGAGCAATGGTTTTCCGCCCATATTTTCAGCTGCGATAGTTGTTTGTATTTGCTCAAGTTCACGAGCCCATTGCTCAATGTCTTGAGGGAATTGTTCATCACGAATCACACCGACTTTTCTTGCGTACTCAAGGAGATCTTGAGGTTCGGCGATCCAATCATTGAAGTCGGATGGAGGAGAAACAGCAGCTACACCTGCGAAAAGATTGCTTCTGCTAGCGGCATTGATCGCCATAGCCCCTCCAGTTCCGAAGCCGGTCGCATAAACGGATTTCACTTCTTCATGTTCAACTAAATATTCTGCGGCATTTATGGTGTCATTTAGCCACCCGACCAAAGAGAAATTGCCTTGTGAACTTCCACAACCGCGATATGTTATGGCGAAGACAATCCAACCAAGTTGTTCAGAGATAAGATCGGCTAAGTCGTAATAGGATTGGGCAACATCATGGTCGCCAGTAGATAATGATGGAAAACCGTGGCAGAGGATCACCCCCGTGGCGTGACCTTTGGGTGTCTTCTCAGGTTTTGATAATCTTCCGGCTATTTCAAAACCGTCTGAATCAAAGCGCAGTTTCACAAATTGCTCTCTATGCTTTCCGTTGCCTGTAACCCCTATTTCGGGCCTCTGGTAGTGTGTCAGGACTGAAAACCAGATACATTTCTGATTCCATTAGCTCATCAATAATGTCTTCATCCAGATCATCATCCAGGTCATATACGACTTGGTTGCGTTTATCCCCTAGCCAACGAAAATGTTCCACACGAACAGGTCTTTTCATAAATCCTCCGTCTCCTAATTGTAGGAAGATCGGACCTTATATGGTGACATAAGAACAAAAAGATGGGGAAACCCGAAAGTTTCCCCATCTTGCCTGGTTCACAAAGTCACGTTCCAAATTTTGGATCAGGTGGGACCGAACCTGACCGATTCTTTGCGGGTGACCAGTTTGAATTCACAAATGGTCCAGGGGCCGCTAATGGCTGGCCACCTCCAAGGTCCCAGAAATTATACTACTCAGTTGGACCACCTCCTTTCGTTGGTAACTCAATCATAAATCACTTTTTCGGGCTAGCTAAGTTTTCTAGTCAGCTTTCGTTATTTTCTATTTCTCCAAAGTTATCCTCTGTGGCTTCATCACCTACTACACCTAACTTCATAAGGTACTCATTCACCAGATTTGTAACGCAGACAATATCCAATGCATCAAGATCCAGGTTTTTTTCTTGAGCTTGCTTCAGCAACTGATCAACTAATTCATCTTCGTGGGCGAAAACAATATCAATTGTCTTTGATGCTTTCTCTGCAAGAGAGTCAACGCTTCCGTAACTAGCAATTCCTCGTTGTCGTAGATAGGTCAGTTCCCATTTAATAAGTAGTTCAACATCAATGTAAGTAATTTTCCTTGTGATCTCTTCTGGCAAATGATCGGCAACATAATCTGTTGCTCTATCAATATCGAAGACGATTTGCTCAGGAGTACTTCGTAGTCGAGCGGATACCATAACTATTGCGAACCAACCTGAAATAAGGACAACTAATGAAGCAACTATTACATAGACCCACATCCTTATTAACGTTAGCCGTTGAAAGCTTTAACAAGTAATCTTTAAGAGAGGAGGATTGAATGTCAACATTACATTTTAAGGACTCTGAATTAGAGATACATAAAGTAGTAGTGGGCCCAATGGACAATAACGTTTTCGTATTAAGATGCCGACAATCTGGAGAAGGCCTACTCATAGATGCCGCTAACGAGCATGAATTGCTTCTAGACCTTTGTAAGAATCTGAATGTTCAGCAAGTTATTGAAACTCACGGGCATTGGGACCACATCCAAGCAGTACCTCAAGTTAGAGATGCAGGCTACTCAGTCCATATTACTCAGGCAGATGCCCACATGCTTGACAGCTATGACGAGATACTTGAGGACGACTGTGTTATTTCTGTGGGAAGAATAGAACTTGAGACTATTCTGACCCCTGGTCATACTCCAGGATCTATGTGTTTCAAGGTTAGCGATAAACCAATCCTCTTCAGTGGAGATACTTTATTTCCAGGCGGGCCAGGAGCTACCCAGTTTGAGGGTGGCAATTTTGAGAAGATAATTGAATCTATTGACAGGCGCCTTTTCATTCTTGGCAAAGAAACTGTTGTTTTGCCAGGGCACGGAGAAAATACGACTATTGGTGACGAGAGACCTCATCTAGATGAGTGGGTAGACCGTGGTTGGTGAGCCAAATTTCACGGAGTTTTACTACTAAGTAAATAGTTAAGCTCCTTTCGGTAGGTAAGATTAAGTGTGCCTAAAGCTCTACTAGAAATAAACGATCTTTATATAACTGCTGAAGATGGAACTGAAATCTTGAATGGTGTTTCGCTTATCATTCAAGAAGGTGAAGTCCATGCTTTAATGGGGCCAAATGGGTGTGGAAAATCAACATTAGCGTCTAGTCTTCTCGGCTCACCGGAGTACCTTGTCACGAAGGGCTCAATTAAGTTCAAAGGAGTGGATATAACGGGTCTTGATTCTTCCGAACGAGGAAAGTTGGGGATGTTTCTAGCATTTCAGTATCCACAAGAGTTTCCTGGTGTCTCGGTGCTCAACTTTCTTCGTCAGACTGTAGAAGCTCGTACGTCGAAAGAGATTTCCATACTTAATCTGAGGAAATTGATGCTCGCTTGGATGGAAAAGCTTGATATGGATACGTCTTTTGCGGATCGTTATCTGAACGAGGGCTTTTCTGGTGGAGAAAAGAAAAGAAATGAAATACTACAGATGGCTTTACTGGAGCCGGATTTTGCGGTTCTTGATGAAACTGATTCAGGGCTCGATATCGACGCATTACAGATCGTCGCAAATGGGGTAAACCAGATCAGGAAAGAGCGCTCAGAAATGGGCGTACTCACAATTACCCACTATCAACGATTACTTGATCATTTAGAGCCTGATTATGTCCATATCCTAATAGATGGGAAAATAGTTGAATCAGGTGGGTTTGAACTAGTAGAGAAATTAGATAGTCAGGGATATGAGGCATGGCTATGAGTCTAGATGTAGAAAAAATTAAAGAAGATTTTCCGGTTCTCCAGAGAAAGATCAATGGAAAGCCTCTCATCTATCTTGATTCCGCAAACACATCGCAAAAACCTGCATCCGTTATGGATGCCATGGAAGATTACTACCGCACATTCAATGCGAATGTCCATCGGGGATCGTATCAACTTGCCAATGAAGCAACAGCTATTCTTGAAGGAGCTAGGGATAAAGTCCGAAGTTTTATTAATGCAAATTCAAGGAAAGAAGTTGTGTTCACCAAGAATGCTACCGAAGCGATGAATCTGATCTCTAACACTTGGGGTCGGGAAAATCTCTCTAGCGGTGACGCAATTGTCTTAACCGAGTTAGAGCATCATGCAAATATTGTGCCATGGCAAATGCTCGCTGCAGAAAAGGGCTTTGAGATTAGGTGGATCAAGATTGACGATAACGGACACCTTGATTTATCAGATTTTGATCAGCTTATTGACGGTGCGAAACTTCTAAGCTTTGCTGCAATGTCCAACGTCCTTGGCACTTTTACCCCAGTGCAAGATCTGACTGAAAGAGCTCATGAAGTAGGAATGGTAGTTCATGCCGATGCAAGTCAATACACTCCCCACAGTGACACAGATGTTCAAGCTTTAGGGATTGACTTTCTAACTTTCACTGGCCATAAATTACTTGGCCCTATGGGAATAGGAGTTCTTTGGGGGAAGGAAAACTTGCTTGACTCTATGCCACCATTCCTCGGTGGAGGAGAAATGATCCTTAACGTGACAAAGGAAGGGTTCTCAACAAATGAGTTACCTTGGAAGTTTGAAGCCGGCACACCTATGGTTGCCGAAGCAGCTGGATTAGGTGCTGCTATTGATTACCTATCTAATATCGGCATGAACGAAATCCGAAATCATGAAATAGAACTAACCGATTACGCTCTTGAGAAACTGACTTCGGAATTTGGCGAAACGATATCAATTTTTGGCCCCAAAGATGCAAATGAGCGTGGGGGCGTGATTTCCTTTACTTTTGACGGAGCTCACCCCCATGATATTTCGCAAGTTCTAGATGAAGAAAATATATGTATACGTGCAGGACATCATTGTGCGAAACCGTTGATGCAAGTCTTAAACGTTGGAGCTACTTCTCGAGTATCTATGTACTTGTACAACGACCAATCTGATATCGATGCCCTAGTTTCAGGATTACATGAAGTACGTAATCTTTTTGTCCTATAATTAATTCTAGCAATGTCCTCACTTGACGATCTATATAAAGAGATCATCCTAGATCATTATCGGTCACCCAGAAACCAAGGGGAGCTTGCTCCACCCGCTCACCGCTGTGAAGGTTTCAATGCATTATGTGGTGATGAAGTGATTGTTTACGTTTCGTTAATTGATGAAAAGATTGAAGATATAAAAATTGGTGGACAGGGATGCTCAATTAGCCAAGCCTCTGCATCAATGATGACAGAAATTATAAAAGGAAAGAGCGTCACTGAAGCTGAAGAGGTTATCCATGCTTTTAAGGAGATGATGGACATTTATGAAAGTGAATTATCTGGGGAACAAGCAGAGCGGTCAACTTCTGATATTGAGCTTGGTGACTTGGAAGCACTTCAAGGGGTAGTCAAATACCCAGTAAGAATAAAGTGTGCAACACTAGCGTGGAATACTCTGACCCAATCTATTGATGAAATTCAATGCCCAGATTAATAAGCACTAGCTTCACACTAATAATTTCTAATTTCGTGAATTGATTTCACAAACCTATTATTTAGCTACTTCAAAATCATTTTTTTGAATTAGGTTCAATTAGCGGTGCAGTTATAAAAGACTCAAGCGAATCAAAAAAGGCCTTTACTACAAGTTGATTACCTTGAATAGCAAAATCGCCCTCCGCAAGCACTTCGTTTAGAGACTTTTGCCCACCAAGTATTTGAGATATTACCTTTCTCGTCGTCGTTACAGTTACTTCAGCCTTATCGTCGCTTGTATTTGGGTCATGGTGGATGGCCGATCTTTGGATACCAAGTACATGGTCCTCTCCCAAGTCAGAAAAGTGCCAGTTCATACGAGATGGTCCATAATTGAATTTTTCAGGATTAAATCGTACGCCGATCATGTCAAAGAGTTGACCAATTGTTATTGCATGAGCGATTTGTCGTCCCATTGATGCGGGTATGCGTAGTGGCCCATACCGGAGTTCTCGCGCTGCTGTGAGGTATGCGTTTCTCCAGGTTCCTGATTCAGATTGGTAGCCTAGTTGTTCAAAAGCATCAGCTTGGAGGTTTCTTACCTCAGCATTGGCTGGGTCAGCGAAAACTGCGTGGTTCATTACTTGCACTACCCAACGATAATCTCCTTCTTCAAAAGCCTTGGTAGCTTTCGCAATGAGCTCTGTGGTACCTCCCATATATTCAACATACTTTTGCGCACTTTCAACTGGCGGCAAAGGATTGAGATTTGCTGGATTACCGTCGTACCATCCTAGATACTTTGTATAGACAGCTTTTGTATTATGTGAGACAGTTCCGTAGTAGCCCTGCACGTGAGATTCATTTAAGAATCCGTTCGGTAACTTTAGTTTCTCAGCTATCTCTGAAGGAACGTATCCCATATTAGCCAGCCGCATTGCCTGGTCATGCTGCCACCGATATACATCTCTTTGAATGCACAGAAAGTCTTTTACGTCCTCTTTCCCGAATCTTGGCCAATGATGCGTTGCAAACATGGTGTCGGTGCATTCACCCCAGAGTAGAAGAGCTTCATTAATGTACTTGCTCCACGCAAGGGCATCCCGTGTTTGAGCCCCTCGTATTGGGTAGAGGTTATGCATGGTATGTGTACAGTTCTCAGCCATGCAGAGAAGGTTTTTTTCTGGAAAAAAGAAATTCATTTCTGATGGGGCTTCAGCGTCAGGAGTATTTTGGAATATCACTCGCAGACCGTCTATGTCTAGTTCTGTTCCTGTTTCGTACACTGTCTCTGTGGGAGGAATGAGGTGTGAAGCTCCAAGCGGAAGCGATTGCCCCAACCCGATATCAACCTGCCCTTGTGGCCATGGTGGTAGGAGCGGACCAAATTGATAATGTGCACGACGAGCCATAATCGGCCCGGCAATTATATTTTCTTTTACTACCTCCTCTAGGAAGCCATCGGGAGCAATGATTCGCACATTTCCTGCATCAACTTCTTCTTGCGTTGTTACCCCAAGAATGCCTCCGAAGTGATCAAGATGGCTGTGTGTATAAATGACCGTATGGACTGGTCGCTCACCCAATACGTTATTTGCGAGGGCGAGACATGCTGCAGCCGTGGAACTCGTTGTGAGTGGATCAATGATAAGCCACCCGTTTGAGGTTTCTATAAAAGTGATATTTGATATGTCATAACCTCTTGCTTGCCAAACTCCTTCAGCAACTTCGAAGAGGCCATGCAGGGCGTTCAGCTGTCCCTGTCGCCATAGGCCGGGGTGCACTGTTTCAGGTGATTCTTTTCCTTCGCGAAGAAAGTCATGTGAAGATGTATCCCAGACGGCTCTTCCGTCAAGTTCAATACGGCCTGTCTCGTGAGTAGCGATAAGGCCTTGTTGTGCCCTCTTAAAGTCGCTATCATCATCAAAGTTAATGAGAGCTCCAGCATTTAGATTGGCATCTATGGTGTATTTGGTCGCTGGTTTAGCAAGTGGATCTGTCATGTTTATCGTGTGCTCTTGGCATAGGATTGTGACCTTTATTACTCTGCTTGAGTTACGATTAGTCCGCTTGTTGGTACTGCTGTACCTGCGGTTACAAGGACATTTTCAACATCTTGGACCTGATTAACCGAGGTTCCACGGATTTGCCTTACAGCTTCAGCTATTCCGTTCATTCCGTGAATGTAGGCTTCTCCTAATTGGCCACCGTTGGTATTGATTGGAAGTTCACCACCGATTTCAATATTTCCATTTTTGATGAAATCTTTTGCTTCTCCTCGCTCACAGAACCCGAATTCTTCGAATTGGGGTAAAGCTAGCGGTGTGAAGTGATCGTAGATTGTTGCTGTCTGGATATTCTTTGGCCCAAGGCCACTGGCGTCCCAAAGTTGCCTTGCTACTACACCCATTTCGGGTATTCCTGCGATATCTTCACGAAAATAAGACTTCATCATATGCTGATCCTTAGCAACTCCTTGCGCTGCTGCTGCTATGACTGCAGGTTTTTGTTTAAGGTCTTTTGCCTTCTCGAGGGTTGTAACAATAAGGGCTTGTCCCCCGTCACTTTCTTGACAGCAATCGAGGAGGTGTAGTGGCTCAACTATGAATCTGCTGTTTTGGTGGTCTTCAAGTGTTATTGGTTTTTGGTAAAAGAATGCGGCGGGGTTGTTTGCTGCGTGTTTTCGGTCTGTTACCGCTATTGTTCCGAAATCTTCGCTTGTTGCCCCGTATTGATGCATGTACCGAGTCGCATACATCGCTACCCATGATGCCGGGGTAAGTAATCCGAATGGAGAGCTCCAGCTAAAGCTCACATCAAATGCTTCGGGGCTTTGATGGCGTCCTTGGACTCCTGTTCCAAATCGGTGCCAGGATCTTTCATTAAACGCCCTATATACGAGAACGTAATCAGCTACGCCAGAGTGCACCGCCATCGCAGCTTGTTGGATGACGCCTCCAGGTGCACCTCCTCCATGATGGATCATTGAGAAAAAGGTAAGTTCAGGTATTCCTAAATTTCTGGCAACTTCAATTTCAGTATTTTTCTCCGCACTGAACACTGAGATCCCATTAATGAGGGATGGGTCAATTCCCGCATCTGCACATGCTTTTAAGCTGCATTCAGTTGCTAGCTGCATGGGAGTTCGACCTGAATTCTTTGAGAATTCAGTGGCCCCTATTCCTACTATGGCTGTTTGTCTAGAAAAGTTCATTTTCAACTCCTTAAACAGGAAAACCTTCTATAGGCGTAAATTTGTAGAGTTGCCTTATGGGCTCCTGCCCTGCTTTAACGATGTAAGCTTTTCCTGTACCCTTTTCCTCGACTGTTTCTAGCATTGCGTTAGCTACATCTTCCGGATTCAGCAGATTAGGATTCTTGGACTCTAGGCGATCTAATCCAACAAGTGGTGTTGCTACTCCCCCTGGACATATTGCATTAATAGAAACCCCTTGTGAGTTAAGCGCTGGAGCGATTCCCCGCACCCAACCTATAGCTGCGTGCTTTGTTGCAGTGTAAAAGGGATCCCTGTTCCAGGCCGTAATTCCAGCGACCGAGGCTGTTACTATGATTGATCCGCCACCAGAGTTAACCAACTGAGGGGCCATTGCTAATGTTCCATAGACCACAGCATCAAAATTGATAGATCTAGCTTTTACATATCGTTCTCTATCCAGTTCATTAGTTGTAAAGTCAGTTCCTTGCAGTTCTATGTCTCTGCCCAGAATGCCAGCGTTCAGGAATACACTGTCTACCTTCCCAAATAGGTTCTGAACTTGAGAAGCTACTTCTTGATTAAATTTCTCGCTTGAAAGGTCACCTACAATTCCAGAACATCCAGTTTCTTCAGAAAGTTTGTCCAATTCGCTTCGGTTGATATCGACACCTAATACAAAATGGCCTCTTTCTGTTAACTGGCGGGTTAAGGAAGCCCCGATTCCCGACGCTGCACCTGTAACTACGGAAACTTTACTTTTGTTTATTTCCCCCATTGTTTTGCCATTTCTTCGATACGTGCGCTCATTGAAAGATCTATTTCCGTTATTCCACCAGCTTGGTGGTTTGTAATTGAGATCTCAACCGTGTTCCAACTATTGGACCAATCTGGATGATGGTCAAGTTCTTCAGCAATTTTTGCAACCTCAGTCATGAATGCAAATGCTTCAGCGAAATCTTTGAATTGAAAAGATTTACTGAGACTAGTATCTGAAAGTTCCCAAGCAAGTTCTCTATATTCACCCTCTAGTATGTCAGCATTAGGGATAATCCTTTGCCTATCAGGCTGTTTCATTTTTATAAACCCCCAAGCGATACGGAAGTTTCCAGCGTCGATGTCCACTTTTCGTAACCTGTTTTTTCTAACTCATTGGCTAATTCTGCTGGCCCAGAATCCACGATTCTGCCGTTAACGAAAATATGGACATGGTCTGGCTTAAGTTCTTCCAAAAGTCGACTGTAATGAGTTATGACTAGTACCCCAAGGCCGTCCTCTTGAGTGGCTCTTTCTATTCGACTGCTGACGACTTTCAGTCCATCAACATCAAGCCCTGAATCAAGTTCATCTAGAATCGCTATCTGAGGCTTTATTGCAACTAGTTGAAGGGTTTCCATTCTTTTCTTTTCCCCTCCTGACATATCCGAATTGATTCCGCGAGATAGATCAACTTTTTCTAGTCCTAATAAAGAAGACTCAGCCGAAAGTAGGCCATTGATATCTGAAATCTCAGTAGATGACTCTGTCAGTAGGTCTGAGAGTGTGACCCCATCAATTTCAACGGGGTATTGCATTGCAAGGAATAATCCAAGCTGCGCTCGCTCCCACGTTGGTTTTTCAGTGATATTTATTCCATTTAAAACGATTTGCCCTTTTGTTATCTCGTATCCGGGTCTTCCCATAAGGATGTGGGCGAGTGTTGATTTTCCAGACCCGTTGGGTCCCATGAGTGCATGTACCTCACCGGATTGTATTTTTAGATTAACTCCTGAAAGAATTTCTTTATCTTCTGCTTTGGCATGAAGATCGGTGATAAGTAATTCGCTCACTGTTGTCCTTTCTTTGGGATGTATACGAACACTTCCCCGCTTTCTATTTCAGTTGCGAAAGTATTCAATGGTCTTGTCGCTGGAAGCGTGAGTGCCTTCCCCGATACCAAGCAAAATTCTGCCCCATGCTTCCAGCACTCGATAGTTAGCTCTTCAGGGTTAACGTGACCTTCAGATAAAGAATAGTTTGCATGTGTACACATATCGTTAACTGCGTAGACAGCACCGTTGATAGAGGAAACAGAGAGTTTAAGATCATCAATTATTATTCGCTTGGGCATATCAGTTGATAGGTCGTTTAGAGCGCAAAGGCGTCTTCGTTCTATTGCAGGGTTCGGTCCGGATTGTTGATTGACAAGTGCCATTAGGAATGGCCTCTTTGTTGCTTCTCCAAGAGCATGTTGAGAATGCTTTCATTTACGCTCTCTATAGGTAATTTCTGGACTACCTCGTTCAAGAAACCTTGGACTATGAGCCGGTCAACTGATTCGGTAGGGATTCCCCTGCTTTCAAGATAAAAGCGTTGGTCATCATCAACCGGGCTGACTGTGGAAGCGTGACTGCAGCGAACATCGTTATTTTCAATCTCTAGATTTGGAACTGATTCGGCCCAAGTGTCCTCACTTAGCTTTATCGTACGATTGGTTTGATATGCATTGGTACCTGATGCCTCTTTGTGGACCCTTATCAATCCTGTATAAATAGATGATGCTTTATCATCGAGGACACCTTTGAATAGTAGGTTGCTTTGAGTGTTTTTCCCTATGTGTTCTTGATATGTTCGATAATCGAGAATCTGTTCCTCGTCTCCTAAATAAATTGCCGAGAGAGTTGCTGAGGCACCACGACCATGAAGGCTACATGTCGTTTCCATCCTTGAATAGGCTCCCCCCAGACCAACAGTTGCTCCATCAAATTCAGATTGTTTTCCAACGTGGATGTCTAGTCTTCCTAGTTGCCAGACCTGGCTTTGGTTAGCCTGAATTTGCTGATATTTGACATTTGCATCGCTTCCTATTTCTATTCGAGTTTCAGGTATTGAAAGAGCTCTGACATCATCACTTTCAAATATTTCAACAATTTGCACGTTCGCAGCATCACCAACAGTGACGTGCAACTTTGGAAATGACATTCCAGACTGAGCAGAAACTGAATTATAGATGATTATTGGTTTACTTATCTGAGCTTGCTTAGGTATGTGAATCAATACAGGGTCTGGAGATAGCGCAGTATTTAATTGAGCGAAGAAGTCAGAGGGTGTATTGAAGTCATAGGGCTGATTCCGATGATTTATTCTGGTTACCTCATATTTATCAGAGTGGGCTTCGCTTAGAAGGTGCCCATCTACCAGTTCAATAAAGTTCGAATAGCTAGGATTTTTGCTCTCAGATGAATGGGTAGCAACCATCTGGAACTCATCAAGTGACAGCTTATGTATCGGACTATATTTCCACTTCTCCGCTTGTCCAGTTGGAAACTTGACCTTCTCAGCATCTGCCAGAGCTAACTCTCTAACCTCTCTATGCCAATCTTCGCATTTGAAAGATTCTAATAATTCGGTTTGATTCAATTTTTCCTCACATGTGGGTGGGTTGCTTTGCGCACTTTAAGCTTATCGGAAGCAAGCTTGGCCTTGACAAGGATTCAGGGACGAGGTGCCTCTCCCACGTCTTTATTATTGTGCTTTTGAGTAGCATTAACTCATGTTGCAGTTGGTATGCATTGATGTTGATGGGACCCTAGTCGGTGAATCTGGGAAGCCGTCATCAGGTGTTTTGAATGTAATCAAGCGTGCTCGATCTTTAGGCCAATCCCTAGCCCTTACTACGGCGAGAGGAGCAATGGGTCCCACCGTGGATTACGCTTCGCTGTTAAACCCCGATGGTTGGCATATCTTCCATGCTGGCGCATCTCTTGCACACATGGGAAGTGGTGAAATCATGGCAGAGGAACTACCTGATGACATAATCCGTGTCGCAACTGAAACATCTAAATCTCAAGGATGGGCACTTGAATATTACTCGTCAAATGACTATAGGTCCTTAGGCGACTCTTTAAATGAGCAGCCTTTAGCTCTTGCTCATTCCAAGATGCTGGGTTGTGATTTTAAGGTTGGAGGACCTGAAGATCTTAGCGAACCCGTAGTTCGACTTCAGTTCGTTGTTGATGAAACCCTCACAGCCTCTGTGGTTCAATCAATGTCAGAAATGGGAAATTTGTCTGTCGCTACTTCGCCTGCTCTCAAAGGTGTAGCTTTCATCTCGGTTACGAAACGAGGCGTCGATAAAGGTTCAGCAATTGTTGAGTTGTGCAGAATGCTTTGCCTTAATATTTCCGATGTAATGATGGTTGGTGACGGCTTGAATGATCTAGATGCATTGCGAGTTGTAGGACACCCGGTGGCAATGGGAAATGCTCACGATGAAGTCCTGAGATCCGGAAGCTATGTGGTTAGCTCGGTAGAAGAGGACGGGCTATCAGAAGCCATTGAGTTATCTTGGAGTCTTTGAACCCTAACCGACGGACCCTTCCATCTGTAACTCAATTAGTCGACTCCATTCGACGGCATATTCCATTGGAAGGGTTCTAGTGACTGGCTCTATAAACCCGTTGACGATCATGCCGGTAGCCTGCTCTTCGGTTAATCCTCGACTTGTCAAATAGAAAAGTTGCTCATCGGCAACTTTAGAAACGGTAGCTTCGTGACCAATTATCGCGTCCTTTGACCCGATTTCCATATAGGGATAGGTATCGCTTATTGAATCTTCATCTAGGATCAGCGCATCACATTGAACATGACTTTTGCAACCGTATGCATCATCCTCTACACGGACTAGCCCTCTGTAACTTGATCTTCCCCCATCTTTGGAAATGGACTTTGAAACAATTTTTGAGGTGGTTTCTGGCGCAGCGTGAGTCATTTTAGCGCCGGCATCCTGGTGCTGACCTGATCCTGCATAGGCAACAGATAACACTTCGCCCGATGCTTTTGGACCCACCATCACAACAGCGGGATATTTCATGGTGAGTCGACTTCCGATATTGCCATCAATCCATTCCATATGTCCTTCAGCCTCCACTATTGCTCTTTTGGTGACAAGGTTAAAGACATTGTTTGACCAGTTTTGGATAGTTGTGTAAGTCACACGGGCTGATTCTTTAACAACAATTTCCACAACCGCTGAATGGAGAGAATCGGTACTATAAACTGGAGCTGAACAGCCCTCAATGTAATGCACCTTTGATCCCTTATCAGCAATTATCAGAGTTCGTTCAAATTGTCCCATGTTTTCAGCGTTTATTCTGAAGTAAGCTTGAAGAGGCATTTCAACCTCAACTCCCTCTGGAACGTAGATGAAGGACCCACCAGACCAGACAGCAGAATTAAGTGCGGAAAATTTATTATCGTTTGAGGGTATTATCTTTCCGAAATACGCCCGGACTATTTCTGGGTATTCGCGAAGAGCAGTGTCCATATCGCAAAAGATGACACCTTGGCGTTCTAGATCTTCACGATTCTTGTGATAAACAACTTCTGACTCATACTGAGCTGTTACACCCGCTAGATATTTTCGCTCGGCTTCGGGAATTCCTAGCTTTTCGTAGGTGTCCTTGATTGATTCAGGAACATCTTCCCATTCGTCTACGACAGCCTCGCTAGGTTTGATGTAATAGTAGATATCGTCAAAGTAGATCTCGGACATATCTCCGCCCCAATGGGGCATGGGTCGTTTCTCGAACTGTTTGAGAGACTTTACCCGAAAGTCACGCATCCAATTGGGCTCACCTTTCATCCAAGAAATTTCACGAACGAGATCCTCGTTTAACCCTTTGGTGGGTTTGAACACATAATCTTCGTCATCGCTCCATCCAAGTTGATATTTACTGAGATCAATTTCTGTGTTTGCTTGAGTCATGAATTACCTTTGGTGATCCGTCTTCCATAATACTAACCGTACTGCAAGGGGTTTGTAGTAGTCGGTTACTATTTCTCAGTCTATTCTACGAAGTTCCTCATGGAACCATTTTGCGCGTGAGACATATGACTCAACGCCTAACCGGATTTCGTCTTGATTCGCAAGCCCCTCACGTATCTTTGCTGGTATCCCGAGCGCCATAGCCCCCGGTGGAACATTTGTCCCGCCTGTTACTACTGCGTTTGCGCCCACGAGCGCACCTGATTGGATTCTTGCATCGTGAAGGACGACTGA